>Ga0137409_10001189_pt1 | contig 28328 bp, 22 predicted proteins | sample CZODoug1_16funga_FD_122059 | JGI IMG/M metagenome (GOLD analysis project Ga0137409, IMG submission 122059) | Vadose zone soil fungal communities from Angelo Coast Range Reserve, California, USA - CZODoug1_16fungal (Hybrid Assembly) | ecosystem: Environmental > Terrestrial > Soil > Vadose zone...
CTGAACTGGACTCACGAAGATGACGGGAACCCACTCTGCATCTCATAAGGTATCGCCATGTTTGTGGTTGAACTGATCTACAAAGTCGACCTCGCTGAAATTGACGCGCACATGGTCGCGCACGTCAAATTCCTGAAGAAGTACTACGCGTCAGGCAATTTCCTCGTCTCGGGTCGAAAGATACCGCGAGACGGCGGGATCATCCTGGCCGTAGGCAAGAGTCGGTCGGATATAGAAGCAATCGTCAAAGAAGATCCGTTCCACGAGCACGGCCTGGCTGACTTTCGCATCATCGAGTTCCGAGCCAGCCAACGGGCGAACGACATTCAAAAGCGGATCGAGACGTCCTGATAGGAGTATGGTGTTCAAAACGCTCACGCTCTACCCAGGGCCGCTGATCTCGCGGTAAAAAGAAACTCATGAAAATCGGCAGACGTTTGCTGCTTTGCTGGAGCATGGCTGTCGCCTTGATGGTCGCCGCCTGCAGTGACAAGCCGGCATCACCGGCTGACACCAGCACGTCCGCCGCGCCCGCAACCGCACAATCGGCGCCCGCCGCAGCGCCAGCTCAGGAACCAACTCCACAAGAAGCGGCTGACGAGACTCTCACCATCGATCTCGCGGCGATACAAAAGCCCTGGACGGGTGATCTGGACGGGATGGTCGAGCGGCGCCTGATCCGGGTCCTGACCGTGAACAGCAAGACGATCTATTTTCTCGACAAGGGCGTCCAGCGCGGTACGGCCGTTGATTTCGTCCGGCTGTTCGAGGAGGAGCTCAACAAGAAGCTCGCGGGCGAGAAGAAACTCAAGAACAAGAATCTCAAGGTGCGGGCAGTGTTCATTCCCATGCAGCGCGATGAACTGCTGCCGGGGCTTGTCGCCGGCAAGGGCGACATTGTCGCCGCCGGCCTGACGATCACGCCGGAGCGACAGAAACTGGTGGACTTCACGGCCGCGGGGATGAGCAACGTGAATGAGATCGTGGTGTCTGGGCCCGCTTCTCCTGAGATCGCGAGCCTCGAGGAGCTCTCCGGCAAGGAAGTGTTCGTGCGCAAATCGTCGAGCTCCTACGAGAGCCTCGCGGCGCTCAACAAGAAGTTTGCGGCTGCAAAGAAACCGCCAGTTACGCTCAAGGAAGCCCCGGAGAACCTGGAGGACGAAGATCTGCTGGAGATGCTCAACGCCGGCCTCGTTTCGCTTGTCGTCGTCAATAAGCACGCGGCGGACTTCTGGAAGCAGATCTTCCCGAAGCTCACCGTGCACGACGACGTCGCGGTGCACACCGGCGGCGAGATCGCGTGGGCGATTCGCAAAGGCAGCCCGCAGCTCAAGGCGAAACTGGACGATTTTGCGAAGCGCAACAAGGTCGGGACCTCGACCGGCAACCAGCTCCTGACGCGTTACCTGAAGAACGTCAAGTACGTGAAGAACGCGGCATCCGTGGAGGAGCGCAAGAAGTTCCTTGCTCTCGTTCAGTACTTTCAGAAGTACGGCGATAAGTACGATGTGGACTGGGTCCTCATGGCTGCGCAGGGCTACCAGGAGTCGCAACTCAACCAGAATGCGAAGAGCGCGGTGGGCGCAATCGGAGTCATGCAGGTGATGCCGGCCACCGGCAAGGACATGAACGTGGGTGACATCCACCAGACCGAGGCGAACATCAACGCTGGCATCAAGTACATGCGATGGATGATCGACCACTACTATGGCGATGCGCCGATGACCCCGCTGGACAAGGCCCTGTTCTCGTTCGCTTCCTACAACGCAGGCGCGGGCCGGATTTCACAGCTGCGCAAGGAAACCACCAAGCGCGGGCTCAACTCCAACGTCTGGTTTCACAACGTGGAGTACGTGGCGGCCGAAAAAATCGGCCAGGAAACGGTGACCTACGTGAGCAACATCTACAAGTACTACATCGCCTATCGCCTGGTTCTGGAGAGCCAGGCCTCCAGGAAGGAAGCTGTCGAGAAGATCAAGACTGGCACGAACTAGTCGTCACTCATCGCAGGAGTTAGGGCCATGACTAGAACCAAAAAAGTCCTGAGCGGCATCCTGGTGCTCCTCGGAGTTGTGGTGATAGCAGGGGCGATCATTCTGAGCCACGAGTCTGCTTGTGGCCCGACGCCAGCGCTTGCCGCCAGTGCGCAGACGTTCAAAGCCATTGTCCAGCGTTGCTACGGGCCACCCGATGTTCTCAAGGTGGAGGACATCGAAAAGCCAACACCCGCGGATGATGAGCTCCTGGTCCGGGTTCACGCGGCTTCCGTCAATCCACTCGACTGGCATTACCTGCGTGGCACGCCGTACATCATGCGTATCGACGCAGGTTTGGGCGCACCCACTTCCGTACGGCTGGGCGTCGACTTTGCGGGTACGGTCGAAGCGGTCGGCAAGAACGTCACGAAGTTCAAAGCGGGCGATGAGATCTTCGGTGGGAAGAGGGGGGCCTTCGGCGAGTACGTGGCTGTCAAGGAGGAGCGAGCCATCGTGCTGAAGCCGGCGGGCGTGACGTTTGAAGAGGCGGCCAGTACGCCTATAGCGGCAATCACCGCATTGCAGGCTCTGCGCGACAAAGGACATCTGCAGCCGGGGCAAAAGGTCCTGATCAATGGCGCGTCGGGAGGCGTGGGCACATTCACCGTACAGATCGCCAAGACAATGGGAGCAGAAGTGACCGGCGTGTGCAGCACGCGCAATGTCGACATGGTGAAATCGATCGGCGCGGATCACGTCATCGACTATACGAAAGAGGACTTGATGAAGAGCGGGCAACGTTACGATGTGATCATCGACAACGTTGGCAATCGCCCGCTACGGGACTACACGAAAGTCCTGACCCCAAAGGGCAACTTCGTCATCGTGGGGGGACCCAACGAGGGCAAGTTCATCGGCGCGATGACCATCCCGCTCAAGGCATTCGTCCTGTCGCCTTTCGTGAGTCAGAAGTTCCAGTTCTTCCTCGCTGACCTGACCAAGGAGGACCTGACCCTCATTGGCGAGCTCATGCAGACCGGCAAGGTGAAGCCAGTCATCGACCGGCGCTACAAGTTGAGTGAAGTCCCGGCGGCGATCGCCTATCTGGAAGAGGGCCACGCTCGAGGAAAGGTCGTCATAAACATGGATTAGACGTCCGGACCTACGTCCCCGCCATCCGCGTCTTGCCTGCCGTCGGGGCCGGCACCTGTGCTTTTTGACCCACACTCCCACTGAACCTTTGGTTCCCGCTGGGCTCACAGGGCAAGAATGGCGCCCATTGGTCAGCAGGGAGTAGCCAACATGAGGACTCATCTTCACGCGTTCAGTCGCGTAGTTGCGGGATTGTGGATTGGTCTTCTGGTCAGCTGCGGCGGGGGTGGTTACGGCGGCGGTTCCTCTCGTCCACAGGCGACGGTTTCGATCTCGGTTGAGCCGACGACGATAACGCTCGGTCAAACTGCGACGGTCACGTGGAACTCGAATGGCACGACCTGTACCGCGAGCGGGGCCTGGAACGGAGTCAAGGGGGGAAGCGGCAGCGAGGTCGTGACCCCGACTGCGACCGGCATGTTTACCTATTCGCTGTTGTGCTCCGGCGGTGGCTACACGGAAAGTCAGACCTTGTCGGCTACGCTCACCGTCAACGCAATGAGCGGGTTTGTTCCCACCTCTCTCGTATCGCAGTTTGCGGGCACCGCGGCGCCGACGACGGATTCGAGGCTCACGAATCCGCGGGGCATCGCCTTTGCACCGAACGTTCCGGTCCGTGTCGTGAACAGCACGACAGCGACTGCCTACGATGGCAACGGCAAGAGTGCGTCGAGCGGCATGATGGAGAACATGATCGGTAGGGCGTTCGACTCGACCGCGATCGTTGCGAACGCGAGTCCGGATTTCATCGTCAAGGCGAATGGAAAGTTGGGACCGGCTGAGTTCATCTATGCGGGCAAAGCCGGGATGATCAGCGGCACGTCCTCAGCGGTAGACCGCGTCACCGCGGTCCCGATGTATACGGCCACTGATGGCGCGGTCTATACGGGCCTGACGATAGCCAGCAATGGGAAGGGCACCTTCCTCTATGCAACGGACTTCCATGGCAAGAAGATCGACGTGATGGACGCGAGCTTGACGCGACAGGCTCGATCGACAGAGAGCTTTGCGTTCAGCGACCCGGCGTTACCGGCCGGCTACGCGCCGTTCGGGATTCAGGCCGTCGAGAATCGCGCTGCCGGTTCGACGCAGATCTACGTGAGCTATGCGCAGCAACTGGCGCCTGATAACCGCGATAACGCTGTCGGCGCCGGGCTGGGTCTGGTCAATGTATTCGACACCAACGGCAAGCTGCTCAGGCAGCTCGTACCAGCGGGCGTGGCCTTGAATGCACCGTGGGGCATGGCCCTGGCACCCGCGGACTTCGGCACTTTCAGCAACGCCTTGCTGATCGGCAACTCCGGAGACGGCAAGATCAATGCCTTCGACCCGGTGAAGGGCACATTCATCGGCACGCTGAGCGACAGCGATGCGAGGCCAATAGTGACGCGAGGGCTGCGGGGCATTGCGTTCGGTAACGACAGCAATGACCAACCACACAACGCGTTGTTCTTTACCGCCGGCACCGATGCGGCGGACGGCAGCTTCGGGCGCATCGACCTGATCTCGTCGCAACGCTAGTCTTCCGCCATGCAAAAGGCCTCGGCGCGAACCGCCGAGGCCTGGGCCTCGAAGACAGCCGCGTTGCCCTAAGTGCCAATTGTCCCTGTATCCCTCGCGGGGCATCCTCGAACGCGCCGCCGAATCACGGCGTTGGAGGAGCCATGAACGGATTGCGTTGGATGCCCGCCTGGTTTCCAGGCTTCGCCTTACTCGCTCTTTCGTCCGGCGCCAGCGCACAGGATGCCGACGCGCTCGCAAAACAACTCTCGAATCCGGTCGCGAGCCTCATCAGCGTGCCGCTGCAGCTCAACTACGACGATGGCTTCAACGCGAACGACGACGGCAGCAAGTTCACCCTCAATGTCCAGCCGGTGATTCCACTCTCCATCAGCAAGGACTGGAACATGATCTCGCGCACTATCCTCCCGCTCATCAGTCAGGGAGACATCGTGGTGGGCTCGGGCAGTCAATCCGGCCTGGGGGATACATTGCAGAGTCTGTTTTTCTCGCCTAAGGCGCCAACGGCTTCCGGTTGGATCTGGGGTGTCGGCCCGGCGCTCTCGGTACCGACGGCTACCGATGATCTGCTGGGAGGCGAAAAGTGGGCCGGTGGACCTACAGCGGTCGTCCTCAAGCAGACTGAAGATGGGTGGACCTACGGCGCTCTGGTCAATCATGTCTGGTCATTTGCCGGCAGTGGCAATCGCTCCGATATCAGCTCCACGTTCCTGCAGCCTTTCCTCGCCAAGGGACTCGGCCAGGGTCGCACTCTTACCGTGAACTTCGAGTCGACCTACGACTGGGAGAACGACCAGTGGACCGTGCCACTCAACATTTCCTACAGCAAGGTCTCCCGGATCGGCAAGCAGCTGGTGAGTTACGCGGGCGGTGTGCGCTACTACGTGGAATCACCCGACGGCGGCCCTGAGTGGGGCCTGCGCTTCGTCGTCACGCTGCTCTATCCGAAGAAGTAAGGTCACTCACATCCGATCACCCGAGTGGACCCGCCACGGCAATGCGGACCAGCTTCGCACGACGGGTTCGTGTTCGGTCCGCGTCGCCAGGGCCATCATGAATCCCGGGCGAGTTTGCAAGCCGCATTCTTGCACAGTGGCCGCGGGAACTGCTGCCGTCGAATACATGAAGAATCGCCTGCGCGCGCGCCGCGCCCGTTCGACCAGGGCAGCAATCGCCGCGCCCTGTTCCCGCGGATCGCCATCGAGCCATTGCAGGCGATCAGTGTCGGCGACCCGCTCGACGATGGCGCTGCTGGTGTCGCCCACGCGCAGCAGCTCTACCGGGTGCGGGCGGTCGAGGAACTGCGAGCGCCACGCGTCAGCGTCCGGATAGTGAAACCCGGCGACGGCGGTCGAACCTTGGAGTTGCAGCGCGGCGACCGCATAGGCTCGCCATTCACTGCCCGCGATATCCACAACTGCCAGGTCGCTGGCCGCCGGTTGCCGTGGCGGGTCGTCGGAGACGATGTACGCACTCGGGATCGGCGTTGAGCCGGCTCGCTGCAGCTCACGGTACGTTGCGTTGTCCGCCGTGACGAATCCCAGCAACGCCCTGCAGCCGCGGGCCGCACAATGTTCAATCGCATCTCTCAACAGCCGCGAAAATCGCCCACGCCCACGCTGGTCGGGCGCGGTGCACGCGGCAACCATGATGCTGACGCGGTGTATCGCGCCGTCCGGCGTTCGTAGTTGCCGATATGCGATACCGGCGGTCGCCGTCACTCGCTCACCGTCGAGGAGCACCAGGCGATCCGGCGCCTCGCCAGCGAACGTCCGGTGCAGGTACCACTGATACGTTGCGCGATTCCAGCTCTCGCCAAAGCAGCGCACCAGAAAGTCAACGCCGATTTCCGCTTCCAGGTGGCGCGGATTGACGAGCAATGTCAGCGCGCAGTCGTTCGGCATTGGTCAGCCACCTCGGCGAGCGAAGTCCACCAGAGACTTTCACCGTAGCGGCGCTCGAGTTCCCGGCACACCCGATCGAGGTAGTCGCTGTACGCATCGTCGAGGCCATCGGTCATCGTGATGCCGCCTCCTGACTTGAAGATGTGGGCTTTGATCGAGACCAGTCCGCCTGCGTCGATGATCTCGAGGGCGCGCTCGAGCGTCGATGTCGCCTGAAAGTTCGTGGTGATGTGCAGGAGCGCTCGCTTGCTCGAATGCCGGCTCGTTACGGAATCCGCGGCGGGGAGCATGATCCACGTGGGCGCGGTGAGTGAAGCTCCCATCAGCCCGCTCATCGCCGTCCGCGCTCCGGGGCTCACGGGTGTGCGCAGGTCGCGTGCCGAGCACAGGAAACGAAAACCCGCGTCGCACAGCGCTTCACATAATGCGGAAGGTGCGTTCCAGGCGGGCGCCTGAAAACCGGGTACATGACGCAGTCCGGCGGCATCGAATATCCCGGTGGCCGCTTGCAGCAGCTCATTGCACTCGCGGCGATCCTGCCGCTGGAACTCGACAGCCATCTGTGCGCCACGATGGGTATGCGTGAGGCCGTGTACGGCGATTTCGGTTCGACGCATGGCGTTGAGATAGGCGACGAACGCCGGATATCGATCGACGCGAAAATGCCCCTTGGGCCGTATAGGCGCCCAATGCACGCGTTTCCGGATCCCGGGGATGCGCGTCAGCCATTTCCGCGTCGGCGCCAGGTGTTGCAGCCGCCAATCGGGCGTGACGAACAGCGTCACCCGCAGTCGCGGCTGTCGTTCGAGAAGGCGCTCGAGTCGCCCGAGTGCACCACGGGCAAGGTCGCCGCCGGCCTCGTATTCGTCATGAGAAGTTGCCGGATGAACATCGTCAACGCCAAAACACACCGCGCCCAGCTTTCCAGCCGGTAACCAATCGAGGCAGGGCACCAACCGGTCCGCCGGCACCTGGGTGTTCATCCTTTGCAAAGTTTGCCCACACCTTGAACTTAATCCAAGAGCCGAGTTCCGGCTCGGGTGTTCTCCCGAGGGGGCACTCCGGTATTCACCTGCTTGGCGTGGAAAAGCCCATGGCTATCCTTTCCGCAAGTATTGCGCGTCACCCGCTCGAATTAGCCGCAGGTCCGCGCAGACCAGCCTCGGGGAGAAGAGATAATGAGTAATCCGGGGAGGCGTTCGCCGAGGTTCCTGCTGGTCGGACCTTACGATCCACATTGCGGAGAGTACACGTTCCTCGCGCCCCCGCTCGGCGTCTGGCGATTGGCGGGCGTGCTGCAATCGGCAGGAATCGACGCCAGTGTCTTTGACCCGAATTGCTGCGCGGGGCCGCCACAGCAAGTACTGGAAGAAGAGCTCCGGCACGGCGACTGGGATGTCATCGGCATTTCCACGACCGGGATGACGCTCAAGTACGATCTCGAGCTGGCGCACGTCGCGCGCCGCGTCGCGCCCCACGCCCTCATTCTCGCCGGTGGCATGGAGGCCACGTTCCGGGTCGAGCTCATGTTCGAGCTCGGCCCGTTCGATCGCGTGATCCTGGGGGAAGGCGAACGTCCGCTGCTCGAGCTGGCCTCGCGGCTGCGTGCGGGTCAGCCGACAGGCGGAATCAGCGGTACCGCCGAGCGCCGGGCGGGCGGCACGGTGCTGAAGCTGCCGCAGCGCGCCCTCGATCATGCCGAACTGCGCGCTGCGATCTTCAGCACGCCCTACGAGCGCATGCCATACGCGGCCTACTGGGACCGGCTCGAGAGCGCGTATCGCGTCGGCGCGTTGCCCAGCAAGGCGGCGCGCGAAGCGCATCTCGCCGAGATCCGCTCGGTGCGCCTGATCACGCTCAATTATTGCCCGATGGCCTGCAGCTTCTGCTCGGCCACGAATTTCCTGCACGAGGCGCAAGGCAGCGTCGCCGCCGTTGCGCGTCTCGATGCGGAGGAATGCCTGCGCATGCTCGAGCGCATCGTGGCCGCGCACCCGCGCGTGCGCACGGTCATTTTCCAGGACGACATCTTCGTGTTCACGAAGGACCGGCGCATCCTGCCACTCTGCGAGGCGATCGTGGCCGCAAAGCACAGCGGTACGCTTCCGCAGCACCTGCAATTCATCAGCACCAACCGCATCGATGCGATGTCCGAGGAACGTCTGTCGGCCATGCGTCGTGCCGGGTTTCGCGTGCTCGGGTTCGGTATCGAGAATTTCTCGCCCAATGTGCTCACCGAGTTCAACAAGGCGCAGATCCACCGTCACATCGAGCCGATGCTCACGGCAGCGCTGGATCTGAGCATCACGCCGTTCCTCGATCTCATACTGACCTCGCCGCGAGCCTCCTTGCAGGACCTCGTGGAAACGCTGCGCGAGGCGTACCGCTGGTTGCGGCAGGGATGCGAGGTTGGAATGTACCCGTACGTGATTCCGTTTTCAGGGGCCGCGCTGGCGCGCGATCCATCGCTGTTCGCACACACCACCTATGCCCGCCGGCACGTCGCAGGCACCGACGTGGAATGGGATCAGCCCGACAAGATCCTGCCCATCGATGCCACGGTGCGCGAGGTCATCCTGCGCATCGAACGGGACTTCGAGGCATTGTTGAATGATCTGCAGCGGCAGGTAGCGCATCTGCCCTCGCGTGTGCGCTCGCTGGTGTGGATCCTGTGCTCGGTGCCGGTATTGGCCGAGCACGGTTTTCAGATCGCGGATGAACGCGAGGTGCGCGCCGAGCTGCACGCGCGGCTCCCACAGCCACGGAGGACGACGGCGCAGCCGGCTGTCGTAAACGCTTGAGGATCGAGCGCTCCTGGACTCTGTTCGCGCCCGCAGCCGCCTGCGCACTGCTGGCGGGCTGGATGGCCCTGGCCGCGGCGAATTTTCGCGCCGCAAATTTCTCCGTGATGATGTTCGTGCTGGCCAACCTGATCGTGTACACGGATGCGCTCGATTTTCTGTTGCGGCTGTACGTGCACCGGCGCCATACCGCCACGGCTGGCGGAGCGACGGCCGGCCGCAATCTGTCCATCGATCTCGGCGCCGTGCTGCCGGCCGGGGCCCGTCGGTTCGAGCCGATCCGTCCGTACGCAATCATCGCTTCCATTTTCAATCTCGAGGACAAGCTCGAGGAGTTCATGGACGCATATGAGCCCTATCGCGATCGCGTGTGGCTCATCAGCGACGGCTCCACGGACAACACCGTCACGCGCTTGCGCCAGGCGGGGTGGCGTTGCTTCGAGGAGGGGGTCAATCGCCGCAAGCCCGGCGCGCTGCGCCGCTTGCTGGCGCGGCTGCCGGTGCACATACAGACCGTGATGGTCATCGACCCGGACGTCAGGATCCGGGGGCGCAACGAGGGTAGCGAAGTCGACCTCGAGCGCTTTATCGGCGATTTTCAGCAGTCGGGAGCCGCCGCGGTCTGCCCGCGCATCATGATCGAACCGGACGGGTTCCTGGGGAGATTCCAGGCGTTCGAGTACGCCATGGGATTTCGGATCGGGCGCGAGAGTCTGGCCGATTACAACATCACCTCCGGAGTAGCCTTCTATCGCCGTGATGCGCTGGCGCGTGCGCTGGAAGAGCATTCTTTGTCGGTTTACGCGGAGGATCTCGAGAACGCCGTGATTCTGCTGAGCCGGGGCGAGCGCATTTATTACGACGGCCGCCTGGTGGTTGGTACCGAGGGTCCGCACACGTGGCGGCGCTGGTTCTCGCAACGGGTTGGCTGGTACTACGGGCTCATCAAGGTCTACACCGAGCGGTTCGGTGAGATTCGGCGGATCAGCAGGCGAACGCCGTTCGCCATGTATCAATACATCGTCTACTTGGGTGTGGTGTCGCTGGCATTCCACCTGTTCAAGATGGTGAGCGTCTTGTTGCTGCTGATCAGCCTCGCCGGCACGCTGGACAATCTGTTCGCGACCGATTGGCTCCCGCAGGTGGCCTCGACCAACCCGCTGCATTTCGCAGCCGCGGTTGGCAGCTATCTGCTCCTTGGCGTCATCGTGCTCACGATCATCCCCAAGGCGGAGCGGGCCTACACGGCTCCAATCGTGCCGCTGTACCTCCTCTATTCCATGGCGCACGTCGCGCCGATGTCGGTGGGCTTCGCAAACTGGTGTGCAGTCAAGTTGTGGGGCCGTCGACTCTATCGCGACCACTTCGAGCCGGGCGAGAGCGCCAACGGCGAGCCGGCCCGATCCCAACTGCACGCGGGAAGAGTCTGATGAGCCTCGACGGAATGCCCGCACCTCGATCCTATCGCCCTGGCGCCTACTGGGAAGATCGCGCCCGCCGTTTCGCCGCCGAAGGCGCTGGCCTGGCAGCCGTCTGTTCGTACGGAATGCCGGAGTTCTACAACCTGATGATCCATTTCAGCCAGCGTCTCGCGCTTGAACCGTGGTTCAAGGTCGGCCCCGGCACGCGGGTGCTCGACGTCGGCTGCGGTGTGGGGCGCTGGAGCGGGCTGCTGGCCGCGCGTGGCGCTCTCGTCACCGGCGTCGATCTCAGTCCCACCATGATCGCGCAATCCACACGCCGGGCGGCGCAGGCGGGACTGTCGGGCCGCTGCCGATTCCTGGTGCAGGATTCGGCTGCTCTTGATGTGGACGACAGATTCGATCTGGTCCTGGGCGTCACGGTTCTGCAGCACATCCTCGATCCGATGGCATTGCGCAGCGCGATGCGGCGGATGGCCGACCACCTGGCGGCGGAAGGCCGGATGATCCTGCTCGAAGCGGCTCCCACGCACGTCGCGGACCGCTGCGACACGACAGTGTTCAGAGCGCGCCATCGAGACACCTACCTGCATCTGTTCTCGGAATGCGGACTCGAGGTCCACGCGATCACCGGCGTCGATCCGGCCCCATTCAAGACCTGGCTGTTGCCGCATTTGCGAAGACTGCCGCGACCATTGTCCATCGTCGCCCTCGCCATCGTCACCGCGCTGTCGGCGCCCATCGATGCGCTCTTCGGCCGCATCGCCGTCGAACGCTCGTGGCACGCGGTATTTGTGTTGGGGCACTCATCAGGAGACCACCATGCGCGTTAGCCGTCGATCCACGCTTGCTGCCGGCGTGTTGCTCCTGCTCGGCGTCTTTGTACTGCTGGGCAGGTGGTACGGATCCAGGAGTCCCGAGCCCGGTAAGGCCGCAGACAACGTGGACTTGATCGTCACCAACGGTGGCGACCGCGGCCCGGGCAGTCTGCGCGAGGCGCTGTTCGTTGCGGATGCTGCGAGTGGCAAGGCCAGGATTCTCATCAAGGTCAACAAGATCGCGATCGAGAGCGCGCTGCCGCCGCTGGTGAATCCGCACGGCATCAGCATCGTCGGACCGGAAACGGGCGCCGAGATTGACGCACGCGCCCTGGCTGGCGGGCCGGTGCTCGATGTCGCCGGCCCCGATAACTCCATCTCAGGCCTGACCATCCGTAACTGCTCGGGAGCAGCTGTACTGCTGCGGGGCGCGCGATTCCATTTGACTTCGGCAACGATCGAGTCCTGCGACGTCGGTGTCGAAGTCGCCGACAACGCCAGTGAATTCTCGCTCGAGCGCAACAAGTTCGTGAAGAACCGGGTCGGTGTCCGCTTGTCGGCGTCGATTCCTGGTGCGGCGCTGGTGGGGAACGAGTTTTCGGCGAGCACGGACGCCGGTATATGGGCCGTTCGCGGCGAGCCGGACCTGGGCAAGTCGGCGATCAAGGTGCGCGACAACAAGTTCACGGACGATCGCATGGGCATACTTGCGGGCAATATTTCCATGGTGTTGGAAAACAATGACCTGATCGATGCGCACGAGGCCGCTGTGTACCTGATTGGCAGCGGCGTGGTGGTTCGCGGCAACCGCATCAGCGGCGGCAAGGCCATGGGCATCATCGCCGAAACCTCGCGAGCGCTGGTCGTCGAAAATAACGAGCTCGACCACGTGGCGGTCTACGGCATCATGGTCAAAGGATCGGCCAACGCGCTGCTGCGTTCCAACCGCATCCACAATTGTGGTTACGGAATCGCCTTCGTGCTCGGCGACGCGAACAGCCCGAGCACGGCCGTGGACAATTCGATCATCGGACCGAAATACAACGGCATCGATATCATCGGCGACTCACCGATTCTGCGCCGCAATCGGGTGCTGCAGGCGGTGGCGTTGCCGCTGCACGTCGAGGACTATCAGCCGCCGGGCGGCACGGTGGTGCGCGCCAGCCCGCTCCTCGACAACAACACCTTCGGTACTGACAAGGCAGTTGTAGCAACCGACGGCAACCAGTTGCAAGCCACGGCCACTCCGCAGTGAACACCACGGCGATCACGCGGCTGCTGCCGGTCCTGGATCCCGACGACCCGCGGATCCAGCTCCTGGACGACGTGTGGCAGCTGACGATATTCGCGGTTCTGCTCGCGGTTGCGCTGCCCTGGTTCGTTAGTTCGTTCGACATCGATTTCGCCGCCGCGGCCTGGGGTGTCTTTGCGCTGGGCGCGATCCAGGTCGCACTGGCTTCGCTGTCCGAGGTGCGAGGTGCAAGTGCCGCGTGGGCAAATCGTGCCCGATCGCTCTTGCATGCGACCGGTGTCGTCGTCATCGGCATCGTCTGGCAGCACGCCGGTGGCCTGCAGAATCCAATGTTCCTGGCGGCGTTTGTCTTGCCCGTTATCGGCGCGAGTTTCGTTTCGCGCTGGCACCCGTATGTCACGGCGGTCCTCGCGGTCCTGGTGGTAGCAGCGGTTGCCCTGTATCAGGCGCCGGAGTTGCGCTGGTATGCGGCCGGGCTCGGCACTGGCTGGGCGTGGCTCGCCAACCTCGTCGGCGCGGAAGGGGTCGCCGCCGGCGTTCCTTTCCCGGGGTTCTACGCACCCTCCGGCTACGGCGTCGTGCTGCTCGAAGTGTTCGCCATCCTGATGTTCGTGTGTGCCGTTGCCGCCGACTACTTCGGAAACGTGTTCGATAGACTGCATGCGCACCTGGCAGTCGCACGGGTGGACGCAGAGCGCGGGCAGGAACTGTGGACAGCCCTGATTCAGCGCGTGCCGGTTCCCGCGCTGCTGGTCGACGCCGACACCCTGCAAGTGATCTGCGGTAGCGATCATTTGTCGCCAGCTATATGCCCCACCGACACGCCAGTGGCCGGCCGCGGTCTATTTGAGTCGATTCGCTTTTCCTACCCGGACGTGGTGCAGGAACTCATCACCGGCGTGGGTGGCGTGACATCCCCCTGCATGATCCGGGTGACAGATCAGCTCCGGGCGACCGAGGTCCACGTGCAGCACGTTGGGCACAAGGGTCGTCGTTTTGCGCTGGTGATCATCGACGACAAGAGCGACGCGTTCTACGCCAGGGCTGCTCTGGACGCGGCCGATGACGCGACGCTGGTGGTCGATGCACGGGGACAGGTCATCGCGTTCAATAAACCGGCCCGTGGGCTGTTTGCCGCAGCGGATGTCGGCGCCGAAGCGGCCCGCGTCCTGGCGCATCCCGGCTCCGGTGCGCGCTGGTGGGAACCGGGTCTGACCGGCCGGCGCAGGATGCACGTGGAGATACACCGGCGCATCTATCAGGTCACCAGCTCCACCATTGCCTTGCCGGGCGAAGAAGAATCGCTCTATGTCATCGCGTTCCTCCCGGTGGCCAGGGCAGGGGCCGCGAATCAGCTGGCCGCCCGCCCGGCTTCGATAAAAGCAACGTTGATCCAACCGCAATGAAAACACTTCCGACAATTATGTTCGTATGGCTCGGGGGCATGCTCGGCTTCACGCTGGTGGCGATTGCTGACGACACTTCGCCAGCGCCGGCGGCCCCTGTCGCGGCACGACCGGCCGATCGACTCATCCTCAGCGTTCAGGGGTCGTCGCTCGAGACCGCGGGCGACGGCGGCGGTGGTGCCGTTCGTTGGCTGCACAACGTGAATTCCGGCGCCCTGATCGGTGCTGGTGTCGACTACCAAAGCATCGCGGGTTCGCAGTGGGCGTTCGCGTCGCTCAACGGCTCGGTGACACTGGGAGAGCGACCGGACGCACGATGGACTCTCTATGGTGAGATTCAACAGGGGTCCGGTAGCGATGACGGGGGTTCATTCTCCTATTCGGTGTTCTCCGCCGGCATCTTTCGCGCGCTGACCAGCCGCCTCACGTTGCAGCTCGACGACCAGCAGATCGACATCGATACCACTCACGGCAACCTGCCGAAGCTCGGTCTCACCTATCTGTGGAATCCGCGACTGTTGACCTCGGTCTCGTATATGAATTCGGTCAGCGGCAATCTCGGGACAGAGATGGGCATCGCGCGGGTCGATTACTACGGACAGAATCTTGGCTTTCTGATCGGTGGTGCCTACGGCCAGGCCTCTCCCGCCGTGGTCGATCTGCAAACCGGCGTCGTGCTGCCCGGCGCCAAGATGAAAGAGATGTTTGTCGGACTCTCCAAGCCGTTTGCGCGCGGGGAATGGCAGTTGGTGGCGGACTACCTGGACCTGGAGGGCATCGAGCGCGTGACGCTGACCCTGAACTGCACGTTCCATCTGCGCGAGCGTAGTCAGCCGAGATGAGCATGAGATCATTCGCGCGCTACGCCGACTGGGTGCCGGCCGCCATCGTGTTGGGCGTGGTCCTGGTCGCCGGATCGCGAATCATCACGTTGAGCCTGCAGCAGCACGCCGCGCAGGCGCACGACGCGGCGCAGGCCGTCGTCTTTCGCTACGGCAGCGCGATCGACTCGCAGCTGCAGGCGCTCGTCGTTCGCGCGCAGCGCGAATCCGCAAGGGCCGCAAACACTCTCCCTGCAACGTCCGCGAGCGCCCAGCGTTCTTCCGCGGTTCCCGCCCGCAACACGTTTTGGTTGATGAATGGCGGCGAGACGGTCCTGTCGGTGGGCTCGGACGCACCGACAGTGCACAGCATTGCCAGCGAATGGCAATCCGCTGACGCTCATGAGAGCGTCGCAAGCGCCGGCCTCTTGGGCCCGATACGCCACGGCAGTCAGTGGATTGTGTCGGCCCGCGCGCCGATCGATCTACCGGCGACGAAGGGCGCCGCGCGACGCGCCGGCTGGGGTATCGCGTACCGGGCGTTGCATCAGTTGCTGTCCGCTGCGCGAGTGGGTGAGCTCGCAAAGGCCGGTTACGATTTCGAGCTCACACAGCTCGAGCCGCTCAACCGTCGGTCACGGGTCTTCTTCAGTACCAGCAGCACGCCATTGAACGAGCCCGTGACGAGGGCGATCAGCTTGCCCCTCGGTCCTTCGGCAAGCGTTCCCGCCGATTACCTCACGCTCGCAGTGCGCCCAAGAGCGAGCTGGTACCCGGCGAGCGAAGTTGCGACTCAAGTCGCGCTGCTGGCGGTGATCGCGTGGCTGCTGACCGTCGGCACCCGCGACATGACTCGCAGATCCAATCATTTGCGAGCCGCGCTGGCGTCCACGAAGGAGCGGATGCGCGCCGTCAACGAGCGCTTGATGGTGGAGATCGAGCAGCGCCAGAACCTGCAGCAGAGTTTCGACCACGCGCGCTATCACGATGCCTTCACTGGGCTGCCAAATCGCCGCTATTTCATGGACCGGCTTGATCGCGCACTGCGGCAGATGAGAACCCAGCGCGGCCAGCGCATCGCCATAGTTCTCGCAGACATCGACCGCTTCAAGGTCATCAACGAGATACTGGGGCACACGGCCGGTGATGCGGTGATGGTGCAGGTCGCGCGTCGCTTCGAGAAAGCGGCGGCTGCAGTGGAGTGCGTACTCGCCCGCTGGGGCGGCGACCAGTTTGCGCTGCTCCTGTTCGACGTACACTCCGGCGAAACGGCGATTGCGATCGCCAGGCTGCTTCAGGACGCGCTGCGGGAACCGTTCGAGCTGCGCAAGCATCGACTGAGCATCGCCGCCAGGATGGGCGTTACCTGCGTCGATTCGGGATTGCAGCGCGCGGAGGACGTGCTGCGGCAGGCCGACATTGCATTGTCCGCGGCGAAGACGCACGAGAGTGCCAGGGCGATCGCTTACGACCCGGCGATGGGCGGCTACGTGGCGAGTCTGGTGAGTCTCGAGGCCGATCTGCACATCGCGCTCGAACGGGACGAGTTTCAGCTGTTGTTCCAGCCGATCGTGAGTCTTCGCAGCCAGCGCGTCGTCGGTGCGGAAGCCTTGCTGCGCTGGCAGCACCCGGTGGAAGGTTTGCTCACGCCGGACCGGTTCCTCGTTATCGCCGAGGAGGCGGGAGTGACGGTACCGGTCACACGCTGGATCATCTTGAGGGCGTGCAGGACAGTGAACGGATGGCGGCGCAGCCTGCCGCAGGGTGAGGATCCGTACGTCAGCGTCAATCTCTCCGCATCGGCGCTGCGAGATCCGGGGCTGGTCGAATGCGTCGCGGATGCATTGCGAGAAACCCATACGCCGGCCGCTTCACTCAGATTCGAGATTACGGAGAACTGCGTGATCAGCAACGTCGGCGCCGCGCGCGAAACCCTGGCTCGCCTGCATGCCATGGGTATTCAGTTGATGCTCGACGATTTTGGCACCGGCTATTCGTCTCTCAGTTACCTGCAACTCTTTCCATTTGCTTATGTGAAGATCGATCGGCCGTTTGTCACTCGCAGCGGACAGGATCCGGCTGACAGCGGCATCACTGGTGCGATGGTGCAGATGGCATTGAGCCTGGGGCTCAAGACGATCGCCGAGAAGGTCGAATCACGAGCGGCGGTGGACGCTCTGCAGCAGATGGGTTGCGAGTTTGGCCAGGGGAAATTCTTTGGTGAACCGGTGGATGCCGAGGATGTGCTGAATCGACTCCGCAACCCCGACGCTGACTGGTCTGCGACAGTTGTGAAGCCGGCGGTGGCACAGGCAACAGAGCCGAGTGACGCTCCGTCCCCATGGGTGGAAACAGCGGTCATCGCCAAACCGAATGGACCACTTGACCCTGCCTCCACTTTGGTGGAGACGGCAGTCATCGCCAAAGCGAACGGACCACTTGACCCTGCCTCCACGTTGGTGGAAACGGCGGTCATCGCCAAAGCGAACGGACCACTTGACCCTGCCTCCACTTTGGTGGAGACGGCGGTCATCGCCAAAGGGAATGGACCAATTGACGCCGCGGACACATTGGTGGAAACGCGGGTAATGGCCAAGCCGATCGAGCCAAATGAGGGTACGTCGACGGCGGACGAACCCGTGGCAAGCAGTGCGTCGAATGGCGATTCGCCCACCCTCGTGGAAACACAGGAACTGGCGACGATAACCGGGCTCGATCAGGACTCGCCGACGCTGGCACTGCGCCGCCGGCCATCGCGAGCCGGTTGAGCGCAGGTATCGGATCCCTATGTCTTGCGGGGGTACTTCGTAGACGACTGCGGGCTTCATCGTCTCGATCTCTTCGACGGGCTGCGGAGGGCGCCACATGAAGATCGAGAACGTCATCTTGTCAGGCGCCACGTCGATCAAGGTAAGGGCAGGCCCTGCACGAAGGGCCAATTGCTCCTGCGGTGCCGCAGGCGCGAGAATGCGCGCCCCCACGGCCTCCAGACCGGAAACAAGCAATGAAAACCTTCGCCGGAATACTCGCTGCAGCCTTCATGATGCTGGGCACGACAACGGTATGGGCACAGACATTCCCCAACGACGTCGGTGAAGTCCAACCGCCCGACGCCACCAAGTTCTACAAGAAGGCGGGGTATTCGCCCTACCAGGGGAAGTCCTATCCCGCGCGGCCGTACTTTGGCGATGAGCACGTCCACACCGCCTGGTCAGTGGACGCCGGCATGGCCGGCGCGACGCTGACACCGGAGGATGCGGTGCGGTTTGCGCGTGGGGCGGAAGTCGTGTCCACCACTGGCCAGCCGGTCAAGCTCGGTCGGCCGCTCGATTGGATCGCTGTCACCGACCATTCTGACGGCATGGGGACAATCTTCGAGCTGAAGATGGGGAATCCGGAAATGATGAAGGACCCGACGCTCAAGCGCTGGCACGACATGATAGGGCAGGGTGGGGAGCAGGCAGTCAAGGCGACTTTGGAGCTGGTTGGGGCGCAAGCGAACAAGAAGTTGCCGCCGCTCATCATGGACCCGAAGTTCGCGAAGTCCACGTGGGAGAAGAACACGGCGATCATGGAGAAGTACAACGAGCCGGGACGTTTCACCGCCTTCATCTCGTACGAGTGGACGTCGAATGCGGGAGGCGGCGACAACCTGCACCGCAACGTCATCTATCGCGATAACAAGGACAAGGCAGACCAGGTCCTGCCCTTGACGACTTTCCAGAGCGAAAACCCGGAGGACCTGTGGAAGTGGATGGCGGCGTGGGAAAAGAAGACGGGCGGCAAGCTGCTCGCGATTCCACACAACGGGAATCTGTCCAACGGCCGGATGTTTGCGCTCACTACGTTCGCGGGACAGCCATTGACGCGCGAGTGGGCTACGGAGCGCGCCAGGTGGGAGGTGCTCTTTGAAGCTATCCAGATGAAAGGGCAGAGTGAATCGCATCCGTCACTCTCGCCCACGGACGAATTCGCGGTCGGGTATGAACTCTGGGATCGCGGCAACCTGATACAGGAACCGAAGAAACCAGGAATGATTCAGTACGAGTACCTGCGCCAGGCACTCAAGAATGGACTGAAGGTTGAACAGCAGTTCGGCGTCAATCCGTTCAAGTACGGCATGGCGGGCGGCACCGATACGCACAACGGCCTGGTTGCGGACGAGGAAGAGAATTTCTATTGCAAGTTCCCGAGCTGCGAGCCACGCCCGGGCCGGTGGGATGAGGATGCATTGAGGTGGGGCGATCGTGTGGTCAAGGGATGGGAAATGACTGCGGCGGGCGTGACCGGTGTCTGGGCGACTGAGAATACGCGCACGGCGCTGTGGGATGCCATGAAGCGCAAGGAGACCTATGCAACGAGTGGTCCGCATATGGTGGTGCGTTTCTTCGGTGGCTATGACTACGTTCCCGCGGATGCGGTCAGCCGCAGTCCCGCGATTGGCGGTTATGCCAAGGGCGTCGCCATGGGCGGAGATCTGAAGAAGGCCCCGAAGGGTAAGGCGCCGACCTTCCTGGTGGCCGCGAGCAAGGATTCCATGAGCGGCAACCTGGACCGCATCCAGATCATCAAGGGCTGGCTCGATAAGAGTGGCAATCCGCAGGAGAAGATCTTCAACGTCGTCTGGGGCGACAGTGAAAAGCGCAAGGCGGACGCCAGCGGCAAGCTGCCCGCCGTCGGCAGCACGGTCGACGTCACTACCGCCACCTGGACCAACACCATCGGTGATCCGGAGCTCATCGGCGTCTGGAAGGATCCGGAGTTCGATGCGACGGTGAAGGCCTTCTACTATGCACGCGTACTGGAAATTCCGACGCCGCGCTGGACTGCGTACGACGCGGCCTACTTCAAGGTCAAGATGGACAGCAAGGTCCCGATGACCACACAGGAGCGCGCCTGGACCTCACCGATCTGGTACGAACCCTGACGCGTTAAGAGGACTGCCTATCAGCGGGCAGCAGCTCGTCCATCTCAAGCGGCCGAGCTGAGCCGCTGTGCGACTTCGATCATGTCGCGGCACATGTTCGCCTCGCCTACGAGGAAAGCGTTCGATGATTTCCGCGAGTGTCTGCATGCCGGCCGCGTCCATGATTGCCGAAAGCGCAGCGAGCGGAATGCCCGAGGCGAACGGTGCGAGGATCACGATGACAGATGATCACGGCGATAGCCGAAGTGAAGCCGACGATCACCGGATTCGGAATGAACTTGATTACTCCGCCGAGCTTGGCGAGCGATGCACGACAGTCCAAACTTGCGCCAGCGAATCAACAAGCCGTGGGGAGGAACCGATGACGACCGTTTCCAGGCGTACCTTCTTTGGGATCACGACTGCCGGCGCCGCACTGGCTGCCAGCGCGAGCGTGCATGCTACCGACGCACCAGCGCCGAGCCTCGGCTCACTCACCAAGGACGCCAAGCCCATCACTGCGCAGGAGCATGGCGCGCGGATTGCCAAGCTGCAATCGTTGATGCAGCAGAAGAAGATCGCAGCACTACTCGTCGAGGCGGGGTCGTCGCTCGAGTATTTCACCGGTATCCGTTGGCGAAGGTCCGAAAGGACCACCGCCGCGTTGATCCCGGCCGAGGGCGGAACGGTTGTCGTCACTCCTTATTTCGAGGAGCCCTCGGTCCGCGAAACGCTGAAGGTATCCGCCGACGTCCGGCCCTGGCAGGAAGATGAGAGCCCCTTCGATCTCATCATCAGCGCGCTGCGCGGTGTCGGGAAGGGCCCGCTGGCGGTGGAAGCGACCACGCGCTTCTTCATCGTTGATCGCGTGACCAGGGAATGGGGTGCGGGAGGAGAGGTTATTTCAGGGGATGAGATCGTCCGGGCGTGCCGCATCGTCAAGTCGCCGGCGGAGCTCGCGTTGATGCAGTCGGCCAACGACGTGACGATCACTGCCTTGAAACACGTGCATGGGCGCATCGCAGCGGGGATGAGCGGCCCCGAGATCATGAAGATGATGGTGGAAGCGACCGAGACGCTCGGCGGCACCCACGAGTTCTCGCTGGTGTTGCTCAATGAAGCGAGCGCCTATCCGCATGGCTCAGTCAAACCGCAGACGGTGCGCAAGGGCTCGGTAGTGCTCATCGATACCGGCTGTTCCGTGCACGGCTATCAGTCGGACATCTCGAGGAGCTGGATATTCGGCGAACCCTCCGCGCGCCAGCGGGAGGTCTGGGACACGGTCAAGCGTGGCCAGGAGATCACGCTGGAGACAGCGAAGATCGGCGTTCCCGTGGGCGCCATCGACAAGGCCGTGCGCGCCTTCTACGAGGGCAAGGGGTGGAGCAAGGACTACCGCTTACCCGGTACCTCGCATCGAACCGGGCACGGGATCGGCATGGACGTGCATGAGCCTCCCTACCTGGTGCGCAGCGACACGACACCGCTCGAAGCCGGCATGTGCTTCTCCGACGAGCCAGGAATCTACATCCCGGGAGAGTTCGGCATCCGGATGGAGGATTGCTGGTACATGACCGACGCGGGCCCGAAGCTCTTCACGCCGCTGGCCGCATCGATCGATCGGCCGATCTGAGGTAGATATCCAGCTGGGATTGTTCCTGTTGCCAGGGGAGGCGCTATGGCCAACGAGGATCGGAGCTTTCGCGAAGTCTTCAGCTACGCCCAGACACGAGGCTTCGGAACCGGGTTCCCGAACTTTCACCAGGCAGACTACGGTCTCGGCGTCGTACACGGGACCGTCCTGATCGGCGAGCCCTACTACGAGCTGCGCTTTGTGCCCATTGCCGACTTCGGGACCGTGAACGTCACGAACGTGCCGGGCATGATGCAAGCGGCCACGCGGTACGCTGGCGCGCAGAGCCTGGGCGGTGCGTTCCCGACCTTCTATCGCACACCCCAGGCCGACGGCGAATACGTCCCACTCATTGCACTGCCTTCGGCCAGCGTTGTCGCGCAGCGGGTGAGTGGCGATGACCTCGGCAATCCCGATTCCACCAACGTAGGTGCAATGTTCCGCGCGGTCGCCGGCTATGCGGACACGAACGGCTACCCCGCGGGCTTTCCAACGTTCGACTTATCGACCGATCAGCAAGGAAGGATACAGTTCGGTGTGTGTTTGCTCAGGCCAGAGGCAGCGTGGACGCGCGACGTACCGCGATCGGAGCTGGCGCTCTTTTCGCGCGACAAGAGTCGTTTTGCGATCCTGCTTTGCACATTCAAAGATCAGGCGTCTCATCCGCACGAGCCGGGTTTCTACGAAACATTCTTCACCGAGGTCGGTGCCGGCACGAGTGGTGCGTACGACTACTGGCGCGACGTCTCACTGGGTGGAATTGATGTCAGCCAATCGATGGTGTTCGGTTGGTTCAAGCTCGATCACGAGCTCAGCGAGCTGGAGGTACTCAGCGATCCCAACGATCCCGACAGTCCGACGACATTTCCTCCCGAGATTGCCACACGCGACAAGATCTTCGAATGGGGGCGAGACGCCGCCAAACGCGAGGGCGTTCCTCTTCAGGACTACCCCTACACGATCGTCGTGTGCCCAGGCGGCGGACATGGCGCTGTCGCCCTGAACAAGCAGGGCTTGTGCATCGGGTACGTCAACCGGACTTGGGAGCCGGGATTCTGCTTCCACGAGATGGGACACGCGCTTGGGTTGCCACACTCGCGCGCGGACGGCAAGACCGAATCCTGCGGTCCGGGCAACGACAAGACCGTGGGTGCCTACTGTGATCCCTATGACATGATGAGTTGGGGACAGGTCCAGACGTTTGACACCGACGTTGTCGAGAACGGGAGGGGCCCGGGGCTCAACGCTGTCAACCTGACCAAGCTCGACTGTCTGCCGGACGCACGCGTGTGGCGACCGAAGACCTGGAGCTTCAACGAAGAGATCGTGCTGGCTGCGCTCTCCCGTCCCGACATGGATGCGTTCCTGGCAGCGCGCTTCGAACTGAGCACGATATTCTCGACGTTCGGAGCGACGACCGACTCGTTCGTCATCGAATATCGGCAGCAGGAGCGGTGGGATCGCGGGCTGCGGGGCAACGTCGTCCTCATCCATCGTATCGATGACAAGGGACACTCGTTTCTCGTCGATGTGAGAAAGAATTTCTATTTCTTGTCGGAGTGGGATGGATTCGAGCTTCCCGACGCCTCGCCTCGCGTGCGCGGACGAGTGATATCCATTGATCCGGCGGCGCACACGGCAACCATCCAGGTGTGGAACTCGACGTTGAATCTCCGGCCCAGCCTTCGCATTGCCGACATCATTGCGAACCCGCCGGGATCCGACATGCCCGAGGAGCGCGTCATCATCGAGAACACGACTTCTCGAGACGTGGGGATGAACGGTTGGGCGTTGACCGATCTCGCAGATCATCGCTATGGTTTTTCGCAGAATTTTGTCCTCCCCAGCGGACGGATGGCTACGATCTGGACCAAGGAGGGGGTGGATGACCCCGTCACCCTGAACTACTTCATGAATCGCAGGGCCCCGATCTGGAACAACACCGGCGACACCGCCATTCTGACCACCTTCTGGGGGTCCGAGGTATCCCGGCTGGTGTACTTGCCGCGCTAGGGACTGAGACTATTCGGACTTTGGGGACTGCTCCTCTCCGCAACAAGTGCGGAGAGGGTCAGCCGTTCGCTCACTTCTTGAGCGTTATCTTTCGAAACAGGTACTGGCCGGTAATCTCGCGCATCGCTGGATAGTTCTTCTGCGAGTACACGGTCGTCTCATCCACCTTGGTCTTGCCGAACTCCTTCATGAACGCTTCATAGCGCGCCTTGTTGGGGGCGAGATCGTCAGTTTTGGCAAACTTCACGATGAGCAGCAGATTGAACTCGCCACTTTGTGGGAGATCGCTGCGATAGATCTCGTAGTCCTCGATCTGCCCGAGCTTCTTCGCTGCCTCATTGGTCGCTACCCAGGTCTTCGCCAGACCTTCAAGGTAGGCATCGTCCATGTTCGGTTGGACGCGAATGGTGGTAACGGACCATACCTCCTGGCTCTCTTCGTAGTCCTTCCACGGCTGCAGATCGGCCAGGGCAGCGGTCGAAGTCAGTAACAGTCCGAGCGCAATGATTCGTGTAGGCAATCGCATTAATGACTCTCCGTTATTGTGAGCTTGTGAGCATCGGTGTTTGCGAGGCGGCCGAATCTTGTACCAACGACGCCGTCCGCGCTACTGGATTCGGCGCCAGAGGCTCGGAATCCAGCGCTCGCTGCCTGTGCTATGCGAGCGCCGGCGTCGGGGAACGGAATCGCTTTGCGGCGCGGATGCCGAGCGCAACGAAGATGAGGAGCACCAGACCTTGCGCGATCGCGAAAGGTGGCTCGTTGCCGTTGGGCGCCAGCGCGTGGAGGAATGACAGCTTCTGGAAGGCCTGCACGACCCCGACGAACACATTGAGATAGAGAGCGAGCACGGCCGAGACCACATAGAGCCAGCGCCAGGGTCCGGCGAATCGCCGGGAGTAGAGCGCGAACAAGGCTACGGCGAGCACGATGAGCGAGATGGCTCCGACGATGTGTGGCGGGCCGATTTTCACCGAGTGAAACATGAAGCCCGTGACGCTGGTGGCTATGGTCGTGAACAGGAAAAAGCCATTCCAGCCGTTGAGCAGTCGTCCGCCTAGCATGCCTGCCAGAACGACCAGCCCGGAGGCGATCCCGAGCAGGCTGATGATGACGTGCAGCAGCGTGAACGCCGCGACCGACATGCCGAGGATCATGGTCTGTACCTCACGGCGCGGATGGCTACTCGGGCAGCGACTGCAGCGCGTACATCGCAGTCAGTACCGGTGAAGGCTTGATGCCTGCCTGGCCGAACCATCTGCCGTACAGCTGCTCGATCTGGCCCGTCCGATAGACCTGCGCGAGAGCCCGGTTCGCCACCAGGCGGAAATCCGCATCGTCACGTCTGACGACGAAGGCGTAGGGCTCATAGGAAAACAAGTCGTGCGACAGGCTGTACCTGCGCGGATCCGTCGACTGGATGATCTGGCCGATCAGGACGATTTGGTCAGACGCGAACGCGACGACCTGCTTGGCGTCGAGCTGCTTCATCGCCTCCTCGCGAGTGGCAACGGCCACCACCTTGGCGTCGATGAGGCTCTTGGTCAGGGCGTTCTTGAGCGCGGCTTGCGAAGTCGTGCCGCTGACGACTGCCACCGACTTTCCGGCCACATCCGTCAGGCCCTTGATGCCTGAGTCGGTGAGCGAGAGCAGGCCGCCGCCGGTCACAAAGGTCATCAACGTGAAATCGACCTTTTCCTCGCGCGCCAACGTCACCGTTGTGGCGCCGCATTCGATGTCGGCCTTGTTCTTGATGATGGCCTCGAGGCGGTCAGCCGACGTGAGCGGTACGAACGTGATCTTGAGATCGGCCAGCTTCAGATCATCCTTCACCGCGGTCGCGATGCGCTTGCAGAGGTCGACGGAGTAACCAGCCGGCTGCCCGGAGCTGTCGTTGAAGGCGAGCGGCGGCGCATCGGTGCGGTAGCCGATGCGGATCTCGCCGGACTTCTTGATCTGGTCGAGCGTGCCGGCCAGTGCCAGTGCCGGCAGCGCGCATGAGATAACAGCCACTACGGGAGTGGTGAAGCGACGCAACATGGACATCCCCTGTTTGTTGTATTGCAGGCCGGGACGCAAGCCTATCCCAGATGCCAACTGGAGACCTCAGGAAATTGCCGGTGCCCGCCGGCACTTGGCGGCGCCGCTTGGAATGCTCATGAGCGGCTCGGAGAATTGATTGCAGACGCTGTGGTCAAAGGTACCTGGCCAAAGAGCTCCCTGGACCAACCATGAAATCACTGGGTCGAAAACCGGAAGGCGCGCGTCTGGAGCGCATCCAGGCATCCCCGCGCTGGGACGGTGAGCGGTTCCGCAACCTGCACCCGATCCTGCCGGGCCTGCGCGATCCGAGTGTGTCCATGCCATCGCTTGGCGATTTCCTTTGCGGCGGCGAGCGGCGTGTGCCGTCCGGGCCGCTGCCATCGATGAGCCCAATCGAAACCTGGACGAAACCGCCGGCGAGCGGGCTGCGTGCCACGTGGCTGGGTCATTCCACGGTGCTGATCGAGATCGACGGAGCTCGCATCCTTACGGACCCCGTGTGGGGGCCGCGTGCATCGCCATCGAGTCTTGCAGGCCCCAAGCGATTCCAGCCCGTGCCGGTTGCGCTGCGCGCGATGCCGCCCGTGGATCTCGTGATCGTGTCGCACGATCACTACGATCACCTCGACTACCCGACCATCCGGGCGCTCGCGAAGAGCAACGTACCGTTCGTCACTTCCCTCGGAGTCGGCGCGCACCTTGAAGCGTGGGGCATACGACCCGAGCGCATCGTCGAGCTCGACTGGTGGGAGTCGCACCGGTTGCCCAATACCGACGTGATCGTGACCGCCGCGCCTTCGCAACACTTCTCCGGGCGCGGCCTCAAGGATCGCAACGCGACGCTGTGGTCTTCAATCGTCTTACGCTCGCCACAACACGCCGTGTTCTTCAGCGGCGATACCGGGTTGACGACGGAATATCAAGCGATCCGTGAGCGGCTGGGGCCGTTCGATCTCATCATGCTCGAGGTCGGAGCGTTTCATCCCGCCTGGGGCGACATCCACCTGGGACCGCAAAACGCGCTCAAGGCCCTGAAGCTGCTGGGCGGCGGCCCGTTTCTGCCGGTGCACTGGGGCACGTTCAGCTTGGCGATGCATCCGTGGGACCAGCCCGCGGAGGCCTTGTTCGAGTTGGGTCCGAAGGCAGGTGCACAACTCGTGATGCCTCGCCTCGGTGAACCGGTCGAGCCGGCATACGCGGCAAAGGCCGAACCGTGGTGGCGAGTGGTCGACAGCAGGCAGCCGCAACCGACTCCACCCGTGGAGACCACGCTTCCAAAAGCGATGCCGTGGCCGATCGACTAGTGCTCACGGAATGATCAATCCAAGCGCTACGGCCGCAACTCGCGTAGTCTGCCGATTTCAAGGGGTGGTTATGCACAGGTCGTCCACCGCAATAGTGAACAACTCGCCAGGGCCCTGGACATGAAGCGCAAGAGCAAGCAGCCGAAAGTGAGCGCCGAACATCGAGCACTCGCGCGCATCGCCCAGCGCGCACGCGCATTTGCGGCAGAAGCGCGTACTAAGTCGCGGCGCGCCAAAGCCGCTTGGAAGGAAGCGGGAGAGGCAGTGCGGGAAGCCAAGCGTGCCGCCAAGCGAGCGCGCCGCGCTGCGAAAGCTGCCGAGGCATCCTTTCGGCGCGCCATGAAAAAGAAGAGTGCCCGACGCTGATCGGTCGGTGCGGCCCGGTGATTCTCAGGAGAGAATTGATCTGAGTGCCTGGCTCAAGAGTGCGACGGAAGCCCCGGACGCGTTGGGCGCACGCCACGCGACAAAGCCGTCGGGACGGATCAAAACGCAACCCGAAGGCTCGATGCCGTAGGCCGCAGATAATCCGTCGCTTGGATCTTCCAATCCGTCCTGGCCCGGCGCGAACACATCCAGGTTCAGCCCGACCTGCTTTGCAGCGCCCGGTGCGATTTCACACCAGGCGGCCCCATCAGCGCCAGCCAGCAGGGTGAAGTTGCGTCCAAACAGGTCGAGCGTCGAGATCTGCTGCTGGTCGCGCTGTAGCCAATAGTGTGGCGCGCGCGTGCCCGGCATCGCGTGCGATTCGCGTGGATTCACGTGCGCAGGCACATCAGCCAATTCGGGGACGACGGCCGTGGACCGATAGACATAACCGAGCTCGATGTTGAGGTCGTTCACCGGCGCCTGCATCGTGTCCTTTGGAATCGACGGGTCGGTCCGCAGCACGTAACGCGTATACGCCTGCTCGACGGTGAGTTCGCCAATCGGGCGACGCTCTTCCTCGTACGTGGCCAGCAGGCTTTCGCCCGCGATGCCCTTGAGCACCAAGGCGAGTTTCCAGGCGAGATTATGTGCGTCCTGGACGCCGGTGTTGCCGCCCCAGCCACCGGTCGGTGGCATGACGTGCGCGGCATCGCCAGCAATGAAAATACGGCCGTCGCGAAAGCGTTCCGCGGTATCGGCGGTCGCTTTCCAGTGCATCACATTTTCGATCGTGACCGGGATGTCCGGCTCACCGATCGCGAGGCGACTGAGGTGGCGCGCAAGATCGGCATTCCCGAATCCGCGGTGGGACAGGCAAGCGAATTGTTCAAGAAGCTGTACAAGGCCTTCTGGGAGATCGACGCCTCGCTCGCGGAGATCAACCCGCTGATCCTCACCGGCCGCGACGAGGTCGTGGCGCTCGACGCCA
>Ga0137409_10001190_pt1 | contig 28298 bp, 23 predicted proteins | sample CZODoug1_16funga_FD_122059 | JGI IMG/M metagenome (GOLD analysis project Ga0137409, IMG submission 122059) | Vadose zone soil fungal communities from Angelo Coast Range Reserve, California, USA - CZODoug1_16fungal (Hybrid Assembly) | ecosystem: Environmental > Terrestrial > Soil > Vadose zone...
CTCGGCGACGCGCTCGGCCAGCCGGTGTTCGTCGAGAACCGCGACGGCGCCGGCGGCCTGATCGGCGTCGAGGCCGGAAAGAGCGCGAAGCCCGACGGCTACACCCTGATCTGCGCCTCCAACGGCTCGATGCTGATCGCGCCGCTCCTGAAGAAGAACGTCCCCTACGATGCCGTAAAGGACTTCGAGCACGTCGGGAGTTTCGCGGTCACGCCGAACGTGCTGGTCGTCCATCCGGACCTGCCGGTGAAGAGCGTGAAGGAGCTGATCGAGTACGCCCGGGCGAACCGCGCCACCATCAACATGGCCTCGGCGGGCGTGGGCTCGCAGAGCCATCTTTCCGGGGTGCTGCTGATGACGATGGCAAATTTCGAATCGCTGGTCGTGCCGCACAAGGGCGGCGGACCTTCGGTGAATTCCGTGGTCGCGGGCCAGACGCACTGGACTTTCACGCCGGCGCCCGCGGTGATGCCCTTCGTGAAGAACGGCCGGCTGCGCGCCATCGGACACAGCCTGCCGCGGCGCTCGGCGACGCTCGGCGACATTCCGCCCGTCGCCGAGACGGTTGCCGGCTACGATTTCAGCGGCTGGGCCGGCCTGGTCGCGCCCAAGGGCACGCCGCCGGCGGTCGTCGGCAAGCTGCACGCGGCGCTCGAGAAAACCCTCGCTGGCGCAGAGGTGAGGGACGGGCTCGCGAAGCAGGGAGCCGAGGTGTTCGAAGGCTCGCCCGATGACTTCCGCAGGTTCCTGTTGCAGGACCAGGCGAACACCGTGAAGGTCATCAAGGCGGCCAACCTGCAGGGCGACTAGGCGCTAGCGGTGCGTCAGCGTCTAAGCTGCGCGCCCATCAGATGGTCGGGCAGCCAGGTCGCGATCTCGGGAAAGACGCACAGGATCACGATCGCGAGGAACATGCACAGCACGTAGGGGATCGTGCCCCACATCACCGTCGTCACCGGGACATCCGGAGCGATCGCGCTCACGATGTAGATGTTCAGCCCCACCGGCGGGTGGATCAGGCCGACTTCCATGTTGATCGTGAGAATCACGCCGAACCACACCGGATCGAAACCCGCCGCGGTGATGATCGGCAGCAGGATCGGGCTGGTCATCAGGATGATCGCCGCCGGCGGGATGAAGAAGCCGCACACCAGCAGGAACAGGTTGATCAGCGCCATCAGCACCCAGCGGTTGACGTGCATGTCGGCGATCGCCTGCGCGAGCGTCTGCGTGAGGTACAGGGACGTCAGCATGTAGCCGAACAGGACCGCTGCGCCGATGATCATCAGGATCATCAGCGATTCGCGAGTGGTGTCGCGCAGGATCTGCCACCAGTCCCGCGCGCGCCACATCCGGTAGATGACGACGGCGAGCACCACGCACAGCGCAGCGCCCACGCCCGCGGCTTCGGAAGGCGTCGCAACGCCGCCGTAGAGGACATACATCACGCCGATGATGATCACGAGGAACGGCGCGACCTTCGGTATGGACTGGAACTTCTGCTTCCACGTGTAGCGGAACTCCGCCGGGTGGGCGCGGAACCCGCGGCGCCAGATGGCGAACAGCGTCCACAGCATGAACAGGCCGGTGAGCATGAGGCCGGGCAGGACCCCGGCGAGGAACAGGCGGCCGATCGAGGTCTCGGTGGCGATGCCGTAAAGGATGAAGGTAATCGAGGGCGGGATCAGGATGCCGAGCGTGCCGCCGGCGCAGATGGAGCCGGTGGCGATGTCGTCCGGATAGCCGCGCTTGCGCATCTCCGGGATGCCCATCTTGCCGATGGCGGCGCAGCACGCCGGGGAGGAGCCGGTGAGAGCGGCAAAGATGGCGCAGGCGCCGAGGTTGGAGATCACCAGGCCCCCGGGCACCCGGTAGAGCCAGCGGTCGAGCGCCTCGTACAGGTCGCGCCCGGCGGGCGACGAGCCGATCGCCGCGCCCATCATGACGAACATCGGGATCGAGACCAGCGTGAAATCGTTGAGGCCGGCATAGAACGTTTCCGCCACCACCTGCAGGGCGCCGAATCCCTGGAACATGATGATGAACGCGATCGACAGCGCGCCGAGGCCGAAAGCGACCGGCGCGCCGGAAAGCAGCACGATCAGCGTCGCGATCAGGACGATGGCGCCTTGAGCGGTAGGACTCATGCCTTTATTCCGAACGGCGGCTCGCGCCCGCTCACGAGGCAGTACAGGTCGGCGACGTACTGCAGGGTCAGAATCGTCAGGCCGATCGGCATGGAGCTGTAGGGAATCCACAGCCGCGCGCGCCACATCGTGTCGGAGACCCAGCGGTTGTCCCAGGCTTGGAGCCAGAAGCGCGAGGTCAGCACCGCCATCGTGACGCAGAACGCGAGCGACATGACGATCGAGGCGAAGGCAAGCCACCAGCGGCCGCGCTGCCCGAGATAGTGCGGGAGAACGTCCACGTTCACGTGCCCGCGCGTCAGCAGCAGGTACGGGCTGCCGATGAACGTGGCCGCCACCAGGCTCCAGGTCACGAAGTCGGTCTGCCAGATGGTGTTCTGGTTCAGCGCGTAGCGCACGAAGACCATCTCGCACACCACCAGCACGCCGAGCGCGATCAGCGCCGCGGCGACGATGCCGCAGAGCTGCGAGACGCGCCGGATGCCGCGAACGAAGAAGTCCAAGCTATTTAACGCTCAGCGCTTCCTCGATCAGCTTCTTGCCGTTGGGGACTTCCTTGTCGAACTCGGCGTACGAGCTCTTCTCCGCCACCTTGACCCACGCGTCGTACTCCGCCGGCGTGAGGGTGACGACCTCGACCTTGTTGTCCTTGAACACCCTCACCATCTCGTCGTCGAGGCCTTTCGCCTCCTTGGCGAAGAACTCCTGCGACTTCCTGCCGGCCCGCAGCAGCACTTCCTGCTGCTTCCTGTCCAGGCGGCCGAAGCTTTTCTTGGACATCAGCACCGGCTCGTACATGAACCACAGCGCGTTGTCGCCCGGCGCGGTGAGGCACTTCACCTGCTCGTAGATGCGGAACGAGACGAAGCTGCCCGAGCTGGTATCGGTGGCGTCGGCGACGCCGGTCTGCAGCGCGTTGTAGACCTCGTTCGACGGGATCGAGACGATCGAGGCGCCGGCCGACTGCCACATCGAAGCGAAGGTCGGGCCGGCCGAGCGCACCTTGAGGCCCTTGATGTCGTCGGGCTTGCGGATGCAGCCCTTCTTCGAGGCGATGGCGCCGGCGAGCCAGGCGTCGGCGAGCACGCTCACGCCCGCCTTGTCGATCTGCGCCTTGATGCTCTTCATGAAGGCCGAGTCGTTCATGCGCTGCGCGCGCTCGTGGTTGCGCACCAGGCCGGGCATCAGCGTGGCGCCGAAGGCGCGCACCTTGCCGCTCGCGTAATCGAGCGGGAACGACGAGATGTCGAGCTGCCCGTTGACCAGGGCGTTCCACTGCTCGTTGGGCTTGAACAGCGACGCCCCGGGGTAGACCTGGATTTCGAGATCGACGTTGGCCGCCTTGGCGTCGCGGGCGATGATCTGCACCATCTCGTCGCGCACGTCCCCTCGTCCGCCCGGGAACTGGTGCGAGGCGCGCAGCGTGGTGGGAGCGGCGAGGGAGCTGGCGCTCATTGATGCGAGTACGGCGGCCGCGACGGCGGCGCATCTAAGCGGTATCATGCTGCTTCCTCCTCAGGAAGCTCGCTTATAGCGCAAGAGACCGTGCAGGTCTACCCGCAAATCACCTTCCATGGCATCAAGCGCTCCTCCTGGGTGCAGGACTACGTCGCGGAGCGGCTTCTCAAGCTCGACCGCTATGCCGAAGGCATTACCTCCTCCCACGTCACCCTGGCGCGCGAGCAAAGCAAGCATCACAAGGGCAACCGCTACAGCGTGATGGTCGAGGTGCGGATCCCGCCGCACCATGACCTGGCGGTAAAGAAGCAGAAGGAGATCCGCCACATCCAGAACGAGCTGCCGGCGCTGATCAACCTCGCCTTCGGCGCGATCGAGCGCCAGTTGAAGCGCACCGCGGCGCTGCGCCGCGGCGAGCCGCCGCCGCAGGTAGCGAGCAAGCGCGGAGCCGGTGCCTAGCGGAGCGGTTCGAGGGTGCCGAGCAGGGTAGGGATCAGCTCGCTCACCGTGGGATGGATGTGCACGGCGCGCTGGATCGTGGTGTAGGGCTTTCTCGCGTACATCATGTCGAGCAGCGAATGGACCACCTCGTCGGCGTTGAGGCCGAGGAGGGAAGCGCCCAGCAGCTCCTTCGAGTCGGCGTCGGCCAGCACTTTCATGAAGCCCTGCGTCTCGCCCGCCTCGCGCGCCCGGCTCACGCGCGTCATCGGCATCTTGGCCGCCAGCACCCGCTTGCCGCTCTTGCGGGCCTCGCTCTCGTTCATGCCGGCGCGGCCCAGCGCCGGGTCGATGAACAGGGCATAGGTCGGGATGCGGTCCGAGATGCGGCGCTGCTCGCCGTCGAACAGGTTCGCGGCGACGATCTCGTAGTCGTTGTACGAGGTGTGCGTGAATGCGCCGCGGCCGTTCGCTTCGCCGAGCGCCCAGACGCCGGGCGCGCTGGTCCGGCATTCATCGTCCACCTTGATATAGCCGCGCTCGTCGGTATCGATACCGGCCTGGTCGAGCCCCAGGTCCTGCGTGTTCGGCTGCCGCCCGACGGCGAGCAGCAGGTGGCTGCCCTCGGCGAGCGGAGGGCCTTCCTTGCACGCGAGCCCGACGACGACGCGCCCGCCCTCTTTCTTCAGCTCCATGCACTCGGCGTCGGTGCGCAGCTCGATGCCTTCGCGCCCCAGGATGGCGCGAATCTCCTCCGCCACGTCGTCATCCTCGCGCGGCAGCAGCTTCGGCGCTTTCTCGACCACCGTCACCCGCGATCCGAAGCGCCGGTACATCTGCGCGAACTCCAGTCCGATGTAGCTGCCGCCGACGATCACCAGGTGCTCGGGGAGAAAATCGACCTCCATGATCGTGCTGTTGGTGAAGAAGGGCACGTCCTTCACGCCCGGCATCGGCGGCACCAGCGCGCGCGCGCCGACGTCGAGAAAGATCCTGTCGGCCTGCAGCAGGCGGTTGTTCGCCGACACCGTGCGCGGCGCCGTGAATGCGGCATGTCCGCGCACGAGGGACACGTTCCTCATTCCTGCGATCCAGCGAGCGAGCCGGTCCGTGGATTGGTCGACCACCGTGTCCTTGCGCTTCTTCACCGCCGGCATGTCGACGCGCACGCTGCCGGCCGAGAAGCCGTAGTCGCCGCCGCGGCGCGCGACATGCGCCGCGCGCGCGCTCGCGATCAGCGTCTTGGTCGGGATGCAGCCGTTGTTCACGCAGGTGCCGCCGAGGAGCTTGCGCTCGATGAGCGCGGTCTTCAGTCCCTCCTTGTCGAGCCGCGCGCAGAGCGCCGGCGCAGCCTGCCCGGCGCCGATGACGATCGCGTCCAGGCGCTCGGGGGTCATTGCGCCGTCCAGCCGCCGTCGATCGACAGCAGCGCGCCGGTGATCGACGCCGCGGCGTCGCTGGCGAGAAACACGGCGAGCCCGGCCACTTCCTCGACCGCGACGAATCGCTTGGTCGGCTGCGCGGCGAGCAGCACGTCGCGCTTGACCTCGTCCTCGGTCATGCCGCGCGCCTTCGCCGTGTCGGGGATCTGCTTTTCCACCAGCGGCGTCCAGACGTACCCGGGACAGATCGCGTTTACCGTGATCCCGTGCTCGGCCGCCTCGAGCGCCACCGTCTTGGTGAGCCCGGCGAGGCCGTGCTTGGCGGAGACGTAGGCCGCCTTGAAAGGCGAGGCGACCAGCGCGTGCGCCGAGGCGATGTTGACGATGCGGCCCCAGCCCTTCTTCTTCATCGCCGGAAGCGCCAGCCGGGTCGTGTGAAAGGCCGCGCTCAGGTTGATGGCGATGATGGCGTTCCACTTGTCGACCGGGAACTCCTCGACCGGCGCGACGTGCTGGATGCCGGCGTTGTTGACGAGGATGTCGACCGCGCCGAATCGGCCGAGCGCCGACTTCAACATCGCCTCGATGCTGTCGGGCCTGGTCATGTCCGCGCCATCGTGTTGCACGTTGACGTGATGCCTTTCGGCCAGGCCGGCGCGCAGGCGTTCGATCTCGGAGCGCTCGCCGAATCCGTTGAGGACGATGTTCGCGCCCTGTTGGGCCAATGCCTCGGCGATGCCGAGACCGATGCCGCTGGTCGAGCCAGTGACCAGCGCAGTCTTGCCTTTCATCATGGGGACCTCGGGGAGGGTAAACGCCTTTATGGTCGCACAGAGCCGCCCCGCCTTACAGTTCGGTAAAATCGCCATGATTCGTTTTTCGCAAGTCAGTCTCATCCGGGGCACCAAGCTCCTGCTCGAAGGCGCCGATGTCGCGCTCAATCCGGGCGAGCGCATCGGCCTCATCGGCGCGAACGGCTCGGGCAAGTCGAGCCTGTTCGCCCTGCTGCGCGGCGAGCTGCACACCGACAAGGGCGAGCTCGACTATCCCGCGCAGTGGCGCGTCGCGCACGTCGCGCAGGAGACGCTCGCGCTCGATCGCCCCGCGGTGGAATACGCCATCGACGGCGATAGCGCCTTGCGCTCGCTCGAAGCCAGGCTCGCGGCCGCGGAGGCCGAGGACCGCGGCGCGCTGATGGGCGAGCTGCATGCGGCGCTCGCCGATGCCGGTCTCTACACCGCGCGCTCGCGCGCGGAGCGCCTTCTGACGGGCCTGGGTTTCACAGTGCACGAGCACGACCTGCCGGTGTCGAGCTTTTCGGGCGGCTGGCGCATGCGGCTCAACCTCGCGCAGGCGCTGATGTGCCCGTCCGACCTGCTGCTGCTCGACGAGCCGACCAACCACCTCGACCTCGACGCGATCATCTGGCTGGAAGACTGGCTGAAACGCTACCCCGGCACCCTGATCGTCGTATCGCACGACCGCGATTTCCTCGACGGCGTGGTCGATGCCATCGTGCATATCGACTCGCGCAAGCTCAGGCGCTATACGGGCAACTATTCCAGCTTCGAAGCGCAGCGCGCCCAGGCGCTGGTCCTCGCCGCCGGCCAGCAGGAAAAGCAGGCGCGCGAGCGCGCGCACCTGCAGTCTTTCATCGACCGCTTCAGGGCCAAGGCCACCAAGGCGCGCCAGGCGCAGAGCCGCATGAAGATGCTGGCGAAAATGGAGCAGCTCGCGCCGCTGCACGTCGCGGCGCCGTTTTCGTTCGAGTTTCGCGAGCCGCTGCGCGCCCCGAATCCGCTGCTGGTCCTCGACGACGTGGACGCCGGCTACCCGGAAAAGCTCGTGCTGAAGAACATCAAGCTCTCGCTGCAGGCGGAGCAGCGCATCGGGCTGCTCGGCGTCAATGGCGCGGGCAAGTCGACCCTGATCAAGACCATCGCCGGGACGCTCGCGCCGCTGCAGGGCGCGGCCGTCTACGGCAAGGGGCTCGCCATCGGCTACTTCGCGCAGCACCAGGTCGAGATGCTGCGCAACGACGAGTCGCCGCTGCGGCACCTGGCGCGCCTTGCGCCGGATGCGCGCGAGCAGGAGCTGCGCAGCTATCTCGGCGGCTTCAATTTCCCGGGCGACATGGCGAGCGATCCGGTCGGGAATTTCTCCGGCGGCGAGAAAGCGCGCCTCGCCCTGGCATTGATCGTATGGCAGCGACCCAACCTGCTGCTGCTCGATGAGCCGACCAACCATCTGGACCTCGAGACGCGCGAAGCGCTTGCGGTAGCGCTGGCGCAGTTCGAGGGCACGCTGGTGCTGGTGTCGCACGACCGGCACCTGCTGCGCGCAACGACCGAGCAGTTCCTGATCGTCGCCAACGGCGCGGTGCAGGCCTTCGACGGGGATCTGGACGATTACCGCGAGTGGCTGCTGAAGAGGAACCTTGACGTGCCGAGCGAGCCTCGCCCACCGGCAGCGACGCGCGCGGCCAGGCCGGCTGCAAAAAATACCCTGCAATCGCGCATCAAGCGGCTGGAACAGACGATGGACAAGCTGAACGCACGAAAGTCGGCGATCGAAACCCAGCTGGGCGATCCGGCGGTCTATGCAGACCGGGAGAAGCTCAAAGCTCTGCTCCTCGACCAGGGCTATATCGGCAAAGAGCTCGACTCGCTCGAAAGCGAGTGGCTCGAGAAGCAGGCGCAACTGGAGCAATGATCCGCGCCGCGAACCGTTTTTCGGATTTGGGTTAAAGTGCGCAGGGGTTGTCCTCGGGAGGGGAATGAGCATCCGCAATGCCATCCTCGGCTGGTCGGGGCGCGGTGCGATCACCGACGCGCGCGCGGCGCTCGACATCGCCGGAGCGCTGCCGCGCGCGCAGCACTGGCGCGCATTTCTGGATCGGCTGTTGCTATGGTCCGGGGCGGTGGCTCTCGCCGCCGCAGTGGTGTTCTTCATCGCGCACAACTGGAACGACCTGGGCAAGTTCGCCAAATTCGGGCTGGTCGAAGCCCTGGTGCTGGCAGCCGCGCTCGGCTATTGGCGGCTCGGACCGGAAAAGGCCGCCGGCAAGGCGTCGCTGCTCGTCGCCTGCATCCTGCTTGGCGCCTTGCTCGCTCTTTTCGGCCAGACCTACCAGACGGGCGCCGACACCTGGGAGCTGTTCGCCAACTGGGCCGGCTTGATCGTCCCCTGGGTGATCATCGGCCGCTTCGCGGCGCTATGGATCCTGTGGCTCGCCATCGCGAACGTCGCCATCGTTCTGTATTTCCAGGTGCGTCCCGGCGTTTTGGACATCGCCTTTGCGGGGGCGCGCGCGCTGTGGACGCTTTTCGCGTTCAATACGGCGGCGCTCGTCGCCTGGGAGCTTGCCGCGCGCCGCATCAAATGGCTCGATGAGCGGTGGGCGACGCGGCTGCTGGCCATCGCCGGCGGGACCAGCATCACGGCGCTGGCGCTGCATGCCATTCTCGACTGGCGCGACGTGAGCGGCATGGCGTTCCTGTTCTATCCGCTCTGGCTGGCCGGCGCCTATGCCGTGTACCGGCGCTTCATGCCCGATCTGTTCGTGCTCGCAGGCGGCTGCCTTTCCGTGATCGTCGTCGCGACCGCGTTCCTCGCCAAGCATCTGTTGCGAGGCAGCGGAGAGGCAGCGGCGTTTCTGCTCATCGCGATGGCGGTCATCGCGATGGCGGCGGTCTGCGGATGGTGGCTCAAGCAGGTTGCCCGCGAGGCGCGGACATGAGCCCTGCGTCGGCGCAGCAGCTCTGGTCGAAGCTCGCAAGCGCGGGCCTGACCGTGGGCAGCATGCCCGAGGCAGAGGAAACCGATACACCCTGGTACGTACGCGTAATGCTGGGGATCGCGGGATTCATCGCGGCGGTCTTTCTTCTCGGATTCGTGGGGGTTGGGCTCGCGTTCGTCCTGGAAAGCAAAATAGCCTCCCTCGCGGTCGGGTTCATGATGATCGCCGCAGCCTATGCCGTGTTTCGGGCCGCGCCGCACAGCGACTTCGGCTCCATGTTTGCGCTTGCCGTGAGTTTTACAGGGCAGGCCTTGGTGGTGTACGGCGTCTGGGGGATGCTGAACGAGCGTAGCGCCCAGCCTTGGGTCGCTATTGCCGCGATCGAGGCGATCCTCGCCGTAGCCATGCCGAATTTCATCCATCGGGTGGTTTCGGCCTACGCCGCGGTCCTCGCCCTGGCGCTCGCATTGGCATCATCCGGTGCTGAAGGGGTCACAGGCGGCCTGGTCGCCCTGGCCGTCGTCGGGCTGTGGCTGAACGAGGTCCGGTTCGCGAAGCTCGATGCCGTGATGACCCCCATCGGCTACGGTCTCACGCTTGCCTTCATCCACGTGGAGGGCTCGAATTTCACGGGCCATTCCGTAATGGCGATGCTAGGCTCCGATGCGCGAACCTGGGCCATGCCCTGGATGGGGGAGGCGCTTGTCGTAGCGGCGTTCCTGGTCGCCATAGGGACGCTCCTGCGGCGAGCGGGATGGACGATGCTGGAATCGAGAAGCATCCTTTCCCTCGCCGTTGCAGCGGCGCTCGGCGCGGCATCCTTCAAGGCGCCCGGTGTGGCCGGCGGCCTGATGATCGCTATCGTCGGCTTTGCGAACGGCAACCGGCTGCTCGCCGGCCTCGGCATCGCGGCGCTGCTCTATTACGTGTCGAGCTACTACTACCTGCTGGATGCGACGCTGCTGGCAAAAGCCGGCGTGCTCGCGGCGAGCGGCGTGGTATTGCTTGGCGCGCGGTGGCTTCTGCTGAACGTGATCATGCCGGAAAGAGCTTCCGCCGATGCGTAGCGCAATCGCGCTGATCGCCTGCCTCGCCGTGCTCGCGCTGGTCGACTTCTCGATCAGGGGAAAAGAGCGCCAGCTGGCGGACGGCAGCGTGGTCTTCCTCGAGCTCGCTCCGGTGGATCCGCGCTCGCTCATGCAAGGCGACTACATGGCGCTTCGTTTCAAGATGGCGAACGACGCGCTTCCCGCCATCAAGGGCTCCGCGTCAGTCTCGGACGGCCGCATCGTCGCGCTGCTCGACGAGCGCTCGATCGCGGCGTTCCGGCGTCTGGAGGACGGCGCCCTTCTCGCCGGCAGGGAGGTGCTGTTGCGCTATCGCGTGCGAAACGGCGAGCTCAAGTTTGCGACCAACGCTTTTTTCTTCCAGGAGGGCACCGCCAGGCGCTACGAGCGGGCGCGCTATGGCGAGTTCCGTGTCGCGCCGGACGGCGAGCTCCTTCTGACCGGACTGCGCGGCGCCGAACTGCAGCCGCTCTAGCCGCGTTTCTTCCAAGTAGTAGCATCTAGGCCTGTGCGAAGGAGCCAGCCATGAACGCGCCGATCCGCCACGCAGACGCCTTTCACAAGCTGATTCACGACAACCACATGTACGGGCTGTGGGAGATCGCGAGCCAGATGACACCGCAGCCGCGGCCGGAGGCGATCCCGCACCTGTGGAAGTGGTCGCTGCTCGAGCGAGTGGTGGAGGAGTCGTGCACCGCGGTCCCGGTGGGCGACGAGCGGCGCGCGATGCAGCTCTTCAATCCCGGTCTGAAAGATCAATGGGCCACCACCAGCACGCTGATCGCCGCGGTGCAGGTCCTGATGCCTGGCGAAGTCGCGCGCTCGCACCGCCATTCGCCGAGCGCGATCCGCTTCATCATGAAAGGCAACGGCGCCTACACCGCGGTGGAGGGAGAGAAGGTCGTGATGCGCGAAGGCGACCTGGTCCTCACCCCGAGCTGGCAATGGCACGACCACGGCAACGAGACCGGCGAGACCGTGGTGTGGATGGACGGGCTCGACGTGCCGCTCGCCAAGGCGCTCGACTGCATCTTCTTCGAGATGTACCGCGAGCGGCAGGTGCCGGCGACCAAGCCGGTGAACGGCTCCCAGGCGATGTACGGCCACGGGCGCCTCTCGCCGACCTGGATGACGCAGGTCTCGAAGATCTCGCCGCTTCTTCTCTATTCCTGGGAGCAGACCACGGAGGCGCTGCGCGCTTTGCGCGATCGCGATGGCTCTCCGTACGAGGGCGTGGCGCTCGAATACACGCATCCGCAAACCGGCGGCCCGGTGCTGCCGACCCTCGGCTGCCGGGTACAGCTCATCCGTGCCGGCGAGCGGCTGCGGGCCCGGCGCGTCACCGGCAGCGCCGTGTTCTGCGTCGCGCAGGGAAAGGGCCGCACGGTCATCGACGGCAGGCCGTACGACTGGAGCAAGGGCGACATCCTCGCGCTGCCCTCGTGGGCGCTGCACGAGCACGCCAATACCGGAAAGGACGATGCGATCCTCTTCTCGATCCACGACCGGCCGGTGATCGAGGCGCTCGGCTTCTACCGCGAGGAAGCGCTCGTCGAGAACGGCGGGCACCAGTCCACCTGGACTATGGGATAAGGAAACTCGGGCAAGTCTGCTGTTATTACAGCGTGCTACTTTTAATTGCACACCTGCTCAAAGGGGGCTGATATGCGTCACAGCTTTTCAGCTGGTTCAGGTTTCTTCGCCGTTGCTGCGGCAGTTTTCCTGGCCTGGCCGACGGCTGCCAGCGCTCAACTCGGCGGCACGCCGTACGTCGATCCCCGTGTCCTCGACCTCGAGATCAAATGCAACAAGCTTCAGGACACCATCAACAAGCTTGAGGGCGTCGTCGGCGATCTGTTGACCCGCTTGGCCTGCGTCAGCCGCCAGACGGGTGAGATCAACGGCGTTAGCGGGCCGCACCTGCTCATCACGGGCTGCAACGTCCACATCCGCAGCGGCTCGGGCGCGACGATAGACGCCACCACCAACCTCGGCAACCTGATCATCGGCTACAACGAGGGGCGGGGCATTGCGGAGGACACGACCAACCGCACGGGCTCGCACACCCTCATCATCGGCCCGCAACACCAGTTCACCTCGTCGGGCGGGCTCCTGGCAGGCCACAGCAACACGGTCACCAACAATTTTGCCAGCGTCAGCGGCGGTGCCGGCAACACGGCCAGCGGCCAAGACGCCAGCGTCAGCGGCGGCAGCGACAACACGGCCAGCGCCTTCGCCGCCAGCGTCAGCGGCGGCCAAAGCAACACGGCCAGCGGCGAAACCGCCAGCGTCAGCGGCGGCGGGGGCAACACGGCCAGCGGCGACCGCGCCAGCGTAAGCGGCGGCTTCGCCAACACGGCCAGCGGCCTCGTCGCCAGCGTCAGCGGCGGCGAATTCAACATGGCCAGCGGCGGATCCGCCAGCGTCAGCGGCGGCATCGAGAACACGGCCAGCGGCACCCGCGCCAGCAGCGTCAGCGGCGGCGCCAACAACACGGCCAGCGGCTTCGAGGCCAGCGTCAGCGGCGGCCAGAACAACACGGCCAGCGGCTCCCGCGCCAGCGTCAGCGGCGGGAACTCCCGCACCGCTTCGGGCCCTCATGACTGGGCCGCCGGCTCGCTGTCCGAGGACAACTGAGCCGCGTCGCCGCCCGGCGGTCCGAGAAAAGGAGACAGGCAACTTCGCAGGAAATCCTCCCGGCTCCAGCTTCAAGTGAAGTAGCATCTGCTGCTTCACCGGCGATAAGAGGAGGAGAACCTCATGGCGAAGACGATCGCGTTCGTCCTGAACGGCAGGCAGCGCTCGGTGCAGGTTGATGATCCCGAGATGCCGCTGCTCTACGCCTTGCGCAACGATCTCGGCCTGCACGGCCCGCGCTTCGGCTGCGGCCTGGCGCAGTGCGGCGCCTGCACGGTGCACGTCGAGGGCAAGCCGGTGCGCTCCTGCACGTTCCCGGTCGCCCAGGCGGCGGGCGCGAAGCTGCTGACCCTCGAAGGGCTCGGCACGCCCGAGAAACCGCATGCGCTGCAAAAAGCCTTCATCGAGGAGCAGGCGGTGCAGTGCGGCTACTGCATCAACGGCATGATCATGCAGGCCGCGGCGTTCCTGCAGGCGAACAGGCGGCCTACCGACAGCCAGATCAAGGAGGCGCTCGCCGACAACCTGTGCCGCTGCGGCACGCACGCGCGCATCGTGCGCGCGGTGAAGCGTGCGTCCGAATCGATGGCCTGAGGAGACGACCATGCTGACAAGCCAGATCTCCCGCCGCGACTTCCTGAAGACTTCGGGCGCGCTCGTGGTGACTTATGCGCTCGCGCCGAAGGCCGCGAACGCTGCCATCGACCCGAACACCCTGGGGCCGAAGACCGTCGCCGCCGATCGCGTCGACGGCTTCGTCGCCATCGACAGCAAGGGCGTGGTCACGGTGTACTCCGGAAAGGTCGACCTCGGCACCGGCACCGACACCGCGCTGACGCAGATCGCCGCCGAGGAGCTCGGCGTGCCGATGCAGCGCGTGAAGCTCGTCACTGGCGATACCCTGCTGACGCCGGATCAGGGGCCCACCTTCGGCAGCCTCACGATCCAGAACGGCGGCGTCCAGATCCGGCAGGCCTGCGCGACGGCGCGCGAGGCGCTGCTTGACCAGGCGGCGCAGAAACTCGACGTCTCCAGGAGCAATCTTGTAGTCGAGGACGGCTGGATTCGCGGCAACGGCAAGCGCGTCGCCTACGCCGAGCTCGTGGGAGATCGCAGCCTCGAGCTCAAGGTCGATGCGAAAGCGCCGCTCAAGGACCCCTCCGCCTACACGATCGTCGGCAAGCCGGTTCCGCGTCTCGACATCCCGGAGAAAGTCACCGGGCGCTTCACTTACATGCAGGACCTCAAGGTCAAGGGGATGGTCCATGCGCGCGTCGTGCGCCCGCCGGCGATGCGGGCCACGCTCGAGAGCTGGAGCGACGCGAAGTGCAAGCAGATCCCGGGCTATCTCGGCGCGGTGCGCAAGGGCAGCTTCCTTGCCGTCGTGGCGCGCGACGAGTGGGCCGCGATCAAGGCGGCGAGCGCGATCGAGGCGGGTTGGTCGAAGTGGGAAGGACTGCCGGACAAGGCAAAGCTCTGGGATCACGTGCGCGCCACCAGGGTGGCGAAGGACGAGGTGTTGCAGAATGCAGGCGACAGCGCCGCAGCGCTCGGTGCCGCGCAGAAGGTGCTCAAGGCGACCTACGACTTCGCGGTGCACACGCACGGCTCGATCGGGCCTTCGTGCGCGCTCGCGCAGTTCAAGGACGGCAAGCTCACGGCGTGGAGCGCCTCGCAGGCGACGCACCTGCTGCGCAAGCAGCTGGCGCGGATGCTCGACATGTCGGAGCTGAATATCCGCTGCCTCTATGTCGAGGGCTCGGGCTGCTACGGTCGCAACGGTCACGAGGATGCCGCCGCGGACGCGGCACTGATCGCCAGGGAGGTCGGACGGCCGGTGCGCGTGCAGTGGAGCCGCGCCGACGAGCACGGCTGGGACCCGAAGGGGCCGCCGACGCTGATCGACTACCGCGGCGCGCTCGACACGAACGGCAACGTGACCGCCTGGGAGTCCGAGGCTTTCATCCCCGACCGGCCGGGGCAGATCGCGGTGACGCTGGTCGCGGCTGATCTCGCCGGCCTGCCGAAGGAGGCGTCGCACCCGGGAAACATTCACCAGGGGCTGGCGATTCCCTACGCGGTGCCGAACATCAAGGCGAGCGCGCACTGGCTCGCCGAGACGCCGTTCAGGCCATCGTGGATCCGCACCCCGGGCCGCATGCAGAACAGCTTCGGCAACGAGTGCTTCCTCGACGAGCTCGCGGCGGCCGCCGGGGCCGATCCGTTCGAATACCGCGTGCGCAATCTGAAAGATCCGCGCGGCCTGGAATTGATGGACAGGCTGCGCAAGCTCGCCGGGTGGACGCCGCGCACCGCGCCTGCCGGCGGCGCAGGCGAGATCGCGAAGGGGCGCGGAGTGTCCTACGTCAAGTACGAGCTGGTGCGCACCTACGTCGGCGTGGTGGCCGATGTCGAGGTGAACCGGCGCACCGGCAAGGTCCGCGTCGAGCGCTTCTTCGTGGCGCACGACTGCGGCCAGATCATCAACCCCGACGGGCTGCGCAACCAGATCGACGGCAACATCATCCAGACCGTGAGCCGCACGCTGATCGAGGACCTGCAGTGGAACCGGTCCGCCGTGACCAGCCTCGACTGGCAAAGCTATCCCATCCTGCGGTTCCCGGAGGTGCCCGAGATCGTCATCGATCTCATCGATCGGCCGAAAGAGCGGCCGTGGGGCGCCGGCGAGCCGACCGCGGCGGTCGTGCCCTCGGCGATCGCCAACGCGGTTTACGACGCGGTCGGCGTGCGGCTGCGCTCGGTGCCTTTCACACCGGAAAGGGTGCGCGCGGCGCTCAACGCATAAAGTGTCGCGCTTGGGCGACTGAGCAATCGCTTGCCCATCAGCGGTTTGCCATGCAGCGCGGCGCTCGCCGTCGCCGCGCGGAGACGTTCGGTGCTTCACGCGCCGCGCGCAACTCCCTCGTGCGCATGGATATTCCGACGCTGGCACGGCGCTTGCACGTAGCAGGTCTTCTTTCTTCCGGGCATTTCAAAATGGACACGAGCACACAGCCGCAAGGTTTCCTGGTGGGCATCCGCCAGATCTTCGTTCACGGCACCATTACGCTGCTCGCGATCGTCATCGCCTTTTCCCTGCCGCCGGCGGCGCGCTACATCCTGTACGTATGGTGGCCGCGGGTGGAGACGGACACCAGCCTGCTGCTGGTGACCGAGATCGGCCTCGCTTCGGCGCTGGTGCTGCTGTTCAATCTCGGCAAGGTGGCCTGGGACAACCGGAACAAGGTGGCGATGGCGAGGCTGACGGCGCTGGTCTACGCGCGCAACGCCCGCAACGACTGGCTGTCGCGCCTGCGCGAGCGCGCGCTGGTGAAGAGCCTCCCCGCCGCGCGCGACGCCTGCGTTCTCACGCTGACCGGTCACGGCACGTTCGTCGACGAGAGAAGCCCGGTGCGCGAGGTCCTCAGGTCGGCCTACGAGATCCGCGTGATGCTGGTCAACCCGGTCGGCGAAGGCGTGCGCCGGCGCGTCGAATCGCTGCCCCCGGAGGTGACGGTGCTGTCGTTCCACGGCGAGATCGAGGCCAGCATCGCGTACCTGGCAGAGCTGCGCAAGCTCGGCAAGAAGGTCACGCTGAAGTTCTATGACGAGGAGCCGTTCTGGAAGGTCGTCGTTCTCGGCGACCACGTCTGGGTGCAGCACTGCCACCACGGCTGCGAGCTCAACCAGCAGCCGGAGTACGTGTTCGCGCTGCAGCACCACGATCCGCGCCGCGGCCTGTTCGTGCCTTTCTACACCTACTTCCTGGAGCGCTGGAACGAGAGCCGCCACCCCGAGTACGACTTCGACAGCAACCAGCTGGTGTACCGCGATGCCGCCGGGCACGAGACCGTGCGAGCGCCGCTGGGCGTGCCGATTAGTTCGATCGGGACCCCGGCGCGTCATGGACTCTCAACAATCGACGGTCACAATCAGGCTCGGCTTCGCGGCAATCAATGAAAGGGAGGCAATCCATGCGTAACAGTCGGCGGGGGTTCCTAAAGTTTCTCGTAACTAGCGGCCTGGCCGGTCCGGGTTGGGCCTTTGCAGACGCCGCCCCGGCGGCACGGGGCGAGGTGTTGGAGCTGACTGCCACAGAGGCCTTGTCGGCAATGGCTGCCGGAGATCTCCGGGCCGAGACCTACGCTGCCATCCTCCTCGCGCGGGCCCGCTCGCTCAAGAATCTCAACGTGCTGATCTCCCAGGATCGCGAGCAGGTCCTGGAAGCGGCCCGCGCCGCCGACAAGGCGCGCGCTCGTGGGCACCTGGCAGGTCCTCTGCACGGATTGCCGCTGCTCATCAAGGACAACATCAACAGCGCGACGCTGCCTACCACGGCTGGAACGCCAAGCCTCATCGGCAACCGCCCGCGCGCCAACGCGCACGTCCTCGATGCCCTGCTTCGCGCCGGCGGCATTCTCTTCGGCAAGGCCAACATGCACGAGCTGGCGTTCGGCATCACCAGCAACAATGGCGCGTTCGGGCCGGTGCGCAATCCGTACGACCCGTCCAAGATCCCGGGCGGCAGCAGCGGCGGCAACGCAGCCGGAGTCGCAGCGCGGTTCGCGCCCGCCGGCATCGGCTCCGACACCGGCGGATCCACGCGCATCCCGGCAGCCTTGTGCGGCGTCGTCGGCTTCCGGCCTACCATCGGGCGCTATGCGGGGACGGGGACTCTCGCCGGGGTCAGGGAAGTCGTTCCCATCGCGCACACGCGCGACACTCCGGGACCGATCGCGCGGTCCGTCGCCGATGTCGCGCTGCTCGATGCCGTAATTACTGGAGGGCCGCTCGCCTTCCCGCGCGCAGACCTGCGCGAGTTGCGCCTCGGCGTGGCCCGGCGCAGCTTCTTCGCAGACCTCGATCCCGCGCTTGAAGAGGTCGTCGACGAGGCTCTTCGTCAGCTTCAGGATAGCGGCGTGGTCCTGGTCGAAGTCGACATCCCGAATCTCGAGGCCCTCAACGCCGGCGTGGGCTTCCCGGTGGCTTTGTTCGAGGCGGGCACCGACGTTCCCGTCTACCTCGAGGCGAACCACACCGGCGTGACACTGCAGGAGCTGGTGGCCGCCATCGCGAGCCCGGACGTCAAGGCGGTCTACGAGCAATCGATCATCGGACCGGGGGCCATCCCGGAGTCCGTCTATCGCGACGCGATCGAGGTGTTCCGACCGCAGCTCCAGGCGGCCTACCAGCGCAGCTTCAGCGACCACGCGCTCGACGCGCTGGTGTTCCCGACAACGCCGCTGCCGGCGCGGCCGATCGGCCAGGACCAGACCGTGGAGCTCAACGGCCGGCAAGTCTCCACGCTCCTCACCTACATCCGCCACACCGACCCGGGATCCAACGCCGGCATTCCCGGGGTGAGCGTGCCGATCGGAATGACTGGCGACGGCCTGCCGGTCGGCCTCGAACTCGACGGGCCTGCGGGAAGCGACCGGCGATTGCTGGCCGTCGCGCGGGCGGTAGAAAGAGTCTTCGGATTCCTGCCCGCGCCCAGGCCGGGCCACAGAAGGTCGCGAGCGGGCTAGGTCCTACTTCGCTAGTACTCGCATCGCCCGCTCGCGCCCGGCTCCTCGTTGAAGTACTCGATCGAGCCGCCCGGCGGCACAGCGGATTCTCCGCGCGTTGGCGCAGGGCCGGCACCTCGCGGGCCCTGCGCCTGATCCGTTCGGCGCATGAGCCCGGGTAGGCCACTGGAACTACGATCCGGCGGGGGGGCGCTCGAAATCTTTATCTTTTCGTCCCGTAGACTTCCTGTCGCTGGGGCAGAGGAGCACGATCATGCAAGGGCCGGTGAGTAGCGGACGTTCATACCTCTCTCGTCTCCTCGCACGCCCGTGGTGGCTACTGGCGCTCACGCTCGGCCTCGCGTCGCCAGCCTCGGCTCAGGCGCCCGGGACCTGGGCGCCGATTGTGGACCTGAACAAGGCGCGCGCGGAGCACACGGCGACACTGCTCCCGAACGGCACCGTCCTGATCGCCGGCGGCCGAGACGCCGCCGACCAGCCCCTGGCCTCGGCCGAGATCTACGACCCCGCCACGGGGGGGTACAGGCTGCTCGCGTCGCCGCTGCCCGCTCCGGTCTGGGGCCACACGGCCACCCGGCTCGATGACGGCACCGTCTTGATCGCGGGCGGGCAACGGGGAGCCCGCTATCGCCGCGCGGCCCAGCTGTTCGATCCCACCAGCGACACGTTCGCCGCCCTCACCCCTATGAGCACGCCCCGCGGCCGACACACCGCCACGCTGCTCCGCGACGGGCGCGTCGTCGTGATTGGTGGGACGGACGGTGTGGAGCCGCTGGCTTCGCTGGAAGTCTACGACCCGACCACGCGAACATTCTCGCTTGCGCCAAGCGCCCTTGAGGTGGCGCGCCAAGACCACACGGCCACGCTCCTTCCGGACGGGCGGGTCCTCGTGGCGGGGGGCTCGAATTTCTCTGGCGCCCTCGCGTCCGCCGAACTCTACGACCCGACGGCCGGCACCGTCAGCCCCGCGGGGCCGCTCAACGTCCCGCGCACGCTGGCGAGCGCCGCGCTCCTGCTGGACAGCACCGTGCTCGTGGCCGGTGGCCAGACGACAACGAGCCAGGACCTTGACTCGGCGGAAGTCTACGACGCCGCCACGAACGCCTTCGCGTGGCTTCGCGCGCCGATGGGGACGGCGCGGAGCGGTCATCTCGGCGTGCAGCTCCTCCATAACGGCAAGGTGCTGATTTCCGGCGGGACGAGCGGCGGGCAGTTGGTGCCGAGCGCCGAGGTCTACGACCCGGTCACGGGCGCGTTCCGGCCCGTCGACTGGCCCGGCACCGCGCGGCGGCTCTTCGGCGCCAACTTCTTCGAGCTGCCCTATACCGGGATCCTCCTGGCCACTGGCGGCCTAGACGGCGCGAAGACCCCGCTCGCGTCTTCTGAGATCTTGTTCTACCCCACGCTGCGCAGCGACAAACTCAACTACGCGCCCGGCGAAACGGTCACCCTGATGGGGGAGCGCTGGCTACCCGGCGAGACAGTTGCCATCAATATCCGCGAGTCCAGCGGGGACCCAGACACGAACCTGACTGTGACCGCCAGCGCCCAGGGTGCCATTACCAACACTGAATTTCAAACCAATCCCAACCGGTCGGATGTCGGCGTCCGTTTCCTTGTCACCGCTTCGGGCCAGCAGTCCGGATGGACGGCCCAGGCGGTGTTTACCGACGGGAACAGGACCTTTGATCAGTGTAAAGACGATACCAACAACGACAACGTGAAAGATCCGTGCGTATGGCAGAACGGTAGCATCAATCCGGGCGACTCCGCCTATCACGAAGGCGACAGCGTTGCCTTCAGGATCTGGCTGGACGGTTTGAACCCGGGCTCCACCCACACGGTCACGATTCGATACGACTTCACGAAGCAGACAAGTGGCGGTGTGATCGTGCTTGGTTACGACTTCCTTACGCATCCCGATGCGACGGAGACAGCCACCTCTCAGAGATGTAACGACATCCCAGGGGGTGTCGGCGTGACCGGTACGACGTGCCCCGGGATGAGCGGTCCCAACACCGTTGCAATTCCTCCCGACGCGTTCACGTTCTCCTCGCTCTCGGCACCCAATGCGGCGCTCTCAGGTCAGGCGGTGTCCAGCCGAGAGACGGCCGGCCGGCAGGTCGTGATCTTCGGAGGAACGTTCACTTCTCCGTTCATAAGTTCGATAGGCAAGGACGGCAACCCTAACACCGATTCGGATAGCCGATCTCAGGTCACGCTCACGTTCACCGTGGGCTCAGGTTCCGCCGCAGCTTGCACAACCCAGGGACAAACAACGACCTGCGCCGTGAACATCCTGTTTGGCGGCCACCTGGCAAAGGGAACGACCGATGCCTCCGGTTGGGGTACTGGCCGCGGCGCAAGCAGCTTCCCAGGAGCCTCGATCTCCATGCGGATGCATTCGGTCGATGGCGATTCCTCGGGAGCCGTGAATAGAAGTATTCAGCCAGCGGCAGTGCTCGCACCAGCCCAGGGCCACATCATCGTCAAGAAGGTGATGGTGGGCGGCACCGACACCTTCACCTACTCCGGGACGCCCTCGGGCTCGATCTCCACCAACAACGGGACGATCACGGCCAGCGTCGCCCCGGGCCAGTACACCTCCACCGAGACCGTCCCCGCGGGCTGGGTCCTGACCAGCATCAGCTGCGATGACACCAACAGCACCGGCAACGTCGGGACCGCCACGGCGACCTTCAACGCCGAGGCCGGCGAGACCGTCACCTGCACCTTCACCAACACCAACACCGTCGTCATCAACGCTGACCTCTCGGTCACCAAGAGCGACGACGTCACCACCGTCACCGCCGGTGATGGCGTGACCCGCACCTACACCATCACGGTCTCGAACGCGGGGCCCTCCAACGCCACGAGCGTCACCCTCACTGATGCTTGGCCCAGTGGGTTCACGCGTGGGACGCCCTCGCCCTCCCAGGGCACTTGCACCAACGTTGGCCCCGGCCCGAACTTCACCTGCGCCCTCGGCACGCTCGCCCAGGGCGGCAGTGCCACCGTGACGGTCACCTACACCGTGCCGGCCTCGACCCTAGCCGGACCGCAGACCAACACCGTCATCGTCAGCAGCAACACGCCGGACTTGGTCCCCGGCAACAACACCGCCACTGACACCAACACCGTCGCCACGAGCCCACCGCCACAGCCAGAACCGCAGGACCCGATCATCACGACGGTGAGCTGCAACCCGCCGACGGTTCAGGTCAACCAGCCGACTACCTGCACGGCGACGGTGAGCCAAGTCGTGGTCGGCACCCCGATCACGACCCCAACCGGCACCGCGAGATTCTTCGCCGACGCGTCGACAACCGCGTTCGATACCTGCACGCTGCGCGGCACCGGCACCACAGGCGTGGCCAACTGCTCGGTCGCTTACAGAACCTCGGCAGTTGGCGTGCACAACATCACCGCCAGCTACCCGGGTGACAGCACTCATGAGGCCTCTACCACTTTGACCCCGTTCTCGGTGACGGTCGTCCCCGCGGTGCCTGGCCTGGGTCTATAGAGGGACCGCGCGATGCCCCCGGCCGGATGCCACTCGAGCAGGAGAGGGGCTCCATCATGAGGCGACGGACGACAGGAGGCGGATTGATTTGCCTATCTGTGAGGTCACCCCGCGTGTCAAGTCCCCGGCGGCAGGTCGGTTGTTTACATTGCGCGCTTCATCTTCTTTCCTGCAAGCGGTCTTTGCATTGGTTGGCCCGGTTCGATTGACAGCTTCTATCGGTGTCGGCACTCGGCGCCGTCCATCTGTTATTACTTCGCCAGTACCCGCATCGCCCGCTCGAGGCCTGCGAGCGTGGTCGGGTACATCCGGCCGTTCATCAGCTCCTTGATGACCGCGATCGACTGGCGGTAGCTCCAGATCTCCTCGGGCTCGGGATTGAGCCAGACGCACTTGGCGTACACGTCGGTGACGCGCTTGATCCACGCCGCGCCCGGCTCCTCGTTGAAGTACTCGATCGAGCCGCCCGGCTGCAGGATCTCGTAGGGGCTCATGGTGGCGTCGCCGACGAAGATCACCTTGTAGTCGTGCCCGTACTTGTGCAGGAGGTCCCAGGTACGGGTGCGCTCGGAGTTGCGCCGGCGGTTGTCCTTCCACACGAAGTCATACAGGCAGTTGTGGAAGTAGAAGAACTCGAGGTGCTTGAACTCGGTCTTGGCGGCCGAGAACAGCTCCTCGGCGAGCTTGATGTGATCGTCCATCGTGCCGCCGATGTCCATCAGCATCAGCACCTTGATCGCGTTGCGGCGCTCCGGCCGCATGTGGATGTCGAGGTAGGCCTTTCGCGCCGTGCTGTGAATGGTATTTTCCAGGTCGAATTCTTCCGGCGCGCCTTCGCGGGCGAACTTTCTGAGCCGGCGCAGGGCGACCTTGATGTTCCTCGTGCCGAGCTCGACCGAGTCGTCGAGGTTGCGGTACTCGCGCTGGTCCCAGACCTTCACCGCGCTGCGGTTGCGCGAGCGCTCCTGGCCGATGCGCACGCCCTCGGGGTTGTAGCCGTAGGCGCCGAACGGCGAGGTGCCGGCGGTGCCGATCCACTTTGCGCCGCCCTGGTGGCGGCCCTTCTGCTCCTCGAGGCGCTGCTTCAGCGTCTCCATGAGCTTCTCCCAGCCGCCGAGCGCTTCGATCTGCTTCTTCTCCTCTTCGCTCAGCGCCAGCTCGACCTGCTTGAGGAGCCATTCGAGCGGCACCCGGGTCTCGATGCCGGGGATCGTCTCCACGCCCTGCCAGAACTCGGCGAAGGCGCGGTCGAACTTGTCGAAGTTCGCCTCGTCCTTCACCAGCGCGCTGCGCGACAGGTAATAGAACTCGTCGACCGATTGGCCGATCACTCTCTTGTCCATCGCCTCGAGCAGGGTCAGGTACTCCTTGATGGAGACCGGCAGCTTGTGCGACTTCAGCTTGAGGAAGAAATCGATCAGCAAGCCTAGTTTTCCTTGAAACCGATCGCCGACACGACCTTGCTCCACTTCGCCTGCTCGGCGGCGAGGAACGCGGCGTAGTCGTGCGGCGTGCCGGGCGATGCGACTCCGCTCACCCTGGCGAACTGCTCGATGACCGCGGGCGAGCGCAGCGCCGTCATCGCGGCGGCGTGGATGCGCTGCTGGAGCTCTGCGGATGTGGCGGCGGGGACGACCAGGCCGTACCAGTTGTCGGAAGTGACGCTGGGATAGCTCATCTCGGCGGTGGTCGGCACGTCGGGCAGCGACTGCGTGCGCGTCGCGCTCGTGACGGCGAGCGCCTTCAGCTTGCCGGCGCGGATATGGCCCAGCAGCACCGGCACGTCGAAGACGCCCATTTGCACTTGCCCGCCCAGGAGATCGTTCACCGCCGGCGCGGCGCCTTTGTACGGCACGTGCACCAGGTCGACCTTGGCCTCGGCCTTGAGCAGCTCGACGGCGAGGTGCGTGATGCTGCCGCCGCCGGCCGAGCCGAAGTTCACTTTCCCTGGGTTGGCTTTCGCATAAGCAATCAATTCGGCAAGGCTGTTCACCGGCAGCGACGGATGCACTGCCAGGAGCTCGGGCACGCGGACGACGAGAGTGATCAGGGCGACGTCCTTCTTGACGTCATACGGCAGCTTGGCGAACGAGAAAGGCGCGATCGACAGCGTCGAGCCGCTGTTGAAGCCGAGCGTGTAGCCGTCGGGCGCCGCTTTCAGCGCGCGGTCGACGCCCAGCACGCCGCCGAGGCCGCCGATGTTCTCGATGATCACCGGCTGGCCGAGCGGCTCGTGCATGCCCTGCGCGAGGCCGCGCGCGAAGATGTCGGCCGGCCCCCCTGGCGGGAAGGGCACGATCATCCGCACCGGCTTGGAGGGATAGGCCTGCGCGAGCGCTGTCAGGGGGAGAACCGCAGCGATTACAAGCAAAAGCCTTTTCATCAAATCCCCTTAATCACAGCGCACGGTCATGCCGCCGTCCACCACGATCTCGGCACCGGTGATGAAGCGCGCCTCATCGGAGGCAAGGAACAGCGCCGCGTTCGCGGTGTCGCGCCCATCGCCCGCGAAGCCCAGCGGAATGCGTTTCAGGCGGGAAGCCAGAAGCGCTTCCACGTTGCCGCCCGCGCGCTGCTGCGCCAGCCGCGCCTCGACCATCGGCGTGTGCAGCTGCCCGGGAACCACGGTGTTCACGCGGATGCCCTTCGAGGCGTACTGCACGGCGACCACGCGCGAGAGCTGGATCACCGCGGCCTTGGTCGCGGCATACGCGACCTGCGCGGAACCGGTCCAGCGCAAGCCGGAGGTCGAGGCGAGATTGATGATCACTCCGCCCGCCTGGCGTTCCATCACCGGCAGGACGTGCTTGCAGGCAAGGAACACGCTCTTCAGGTTGTGGTCCACCTGCGCATCCCAGAGCTCCTCGCTCATCTCGACCGGTCCGCCGGGCGCCGAGCCGCCGACGTTGTTGACCAGGATGTCGATGCGCCCCCATTCATCGAGGCAGGATTGCACCATTGCCTTGACGGAAACGCCATCGGTCACGTCACAGATATGCGTCTTAACTGCAGCTTTTTGCACGGTCTCGCGCAGGCTCGCCGCATCGCGGTCCACGGCGAAAACCTTCGCGCCTTCCTCCGCGAAGCGCACCGCCGTGGCGCGGCCGTTGCCCCAGCCCGGGCCGACCGAGCCGGCGCCAGTGATGATCGCAACGCGATCCTGAAGTCTCTTCAGGTGAATTTATAAAGACGCTGTGGGTTGTCGACGAGAAGCGCCTGCCTTTGCGCTTCGGTCGGCGCGATCTCGGCCAGCAGATCGACCAGAATGCCGTCGTCGGGAATCGCGGCCAGGTTGGGATGCGGCCAGTCGGTGCCCCAAAGCGTGCGATCGCCGAATTCCTGCACCAGCTTGCGCGCAAAGGGAACGGCATCGGCGTACGGCGCGCCGTGGCGCGAAGCTCGCTCGACCCCGCTCACCTTGACCCAGAAGCGCTTGTCTTCGAGGAGCGCGAGCAGGTGCTTGAACTCCGGCTGATCCAGGCCGCGCGAGGCGTCGATCCGCCCCATGTGATCGATCACCACCGGCACCGGCGAGAGCTTGAGCGCCGGCGTCATGCCGGCGATGAGGGAGCTTTCCATGTGCAGCTGCAGGTGCCAGTCGATGCCGGCCATCCGCGCCGCGAGCTTCATGACATCGGCGATCGGCACCGCGGCGCCGAGGTGCTTCATGTAATTGAACCGCACGCCGCGAAAGCCCTGCTCGTGGAGGCGCTTCATTTCGGCGACCTCGACGCTGGGCGGCAGCAGCGCGACCCCGCGGTAGCTGCCCGGTTTCGCGGCGATCAGGTCGGCGGCCGCCGCGTTGTCGAACCCGTGCGCGCCCGACTGCACCACCACGCCGCGCTCGACGAGAAGGAAGTCGTGCAGATCGAACAGCTTTTCCTTGGGTGCGTCGGCAGGCGTGTAGGTGCGGCTCTCGGCGAACGGGAACTGCGCCTGCGGCCCGAAGACGTGGAAGTGCGCGTCGCAGGCGCCATCCGGCAGCTTGAGCTTGGGCTCGGTCGGGTTCGGGTTGTACGACAGCGCGGGCTCGGCCATGATGCGGATTCATTGTATGGTGAAAACGCTCGCCTTACTGCTCGCGGTGGCACCGGCCCTCGCCCTGGCGCAGGACTATCCCGGCAAGCCGGTGCGCATGGTGGTCGGCTTTCCGCCGGGCGGCGGAACGGATGTCGTCGCGCGCATCCTCGCGCCGAAGCTTTCCGAATTGCTCGGCCAGCCGCTGGTGATCGAAAACCGCCCCGGCGCCACCGGCACGGCGGCCGCGGCGATGGTGGCGAAGTCGCCGCCGGACGGCTACACGATCATGATGGGACATGTATCGGTGAACGCGATCGCGCCGAGCCTGTTCGCCAGCCTGCAGTACGACGTGATTCGGGACTTCGCCCCGGTGGCGCTCGCCGCCTCGGTGCCGCACTTCGTGACGGTGCATCCGTCGGTCGCGGTCACGTCTCTCAAGGAGCTGATCGCCTATCTGAAGGCGCAGGGGAACAAGCTGACCTTTCCTTCGGCCGGCAACGGCAGCATGCCGCATCTCGCCGGCGAGATCTTCAAGAGCCTCGCCGGGGTGGAGCTGGTCCACGTCCCGTACAAGGGAAGCGGCCAGTCGATGCAGGACCTGCTTGGCGGGCAGCACGTCGTCGCGTTCGACACGATGCCGGCTTCGGCGCCGCATGTACGCTCGGGCAGGCTGCGCGCGCTCGCCGTCTCCAGCGCCGGCCGCCTGCCGGCGTTTCCGGATATTCCGACCGCCGAAGAAGCGGGGCTGCCCGGGTACCAGATCACGACCTGGTACGGCGTGTTCGCGCCCGCCGGCACTCCCGCCGCGATCGTTCGCCGGCTGCATGCCGAAACCGTGAAAGCCATGCAGTCGCCGGAGACGCGCTCGAAGCTCGAGGGCATCGGCGCGGACGGCACCGTGTCGCGCTCGCCCGAGGAGTTCGCCGCGCTGGTGCGCGCGGATACGGCGCGCTACGCCAGGATAGTGAAAAGCATCGGCCTGAAGATCGACTAGCCGCCCTTCGCGCGGGTCATGAAGACCAGGCGCTCGAACAGATGCACGTCCTGCTCGTTCTTGAGCAGCGCGCCGTGCAGGGGCGGAATGATCGTCTTGCGGTCCTTCGAGCGCAGCGCGTCCGGCGGAATGTCCTCGGCGAGCAGCAGCTTCAGCCAGTCGAGCAGCTCGGAGGTGGAGGGCTTTTTCTTCAGGCCCGGGACTTCGCGCACCTCGAAGAACACTTCCATCGCCTCGCGCAGCAGCGACTTCTTCAGCGCCGGGAAATGCACCGCGACGATTCTCTCCATCGTCTCCTTGTCGGGGAAGCGGATGTAGTGGAAGAAGCAGCGCCGCAGGAACGCGTCGGGCAGCTCTTTTTCGTTGTTCGAGGTGATGAACACGATCGGCCGCTGCGTGGCCTTGACCAGCTCGCGCGTCTCGTACACGAAGAACTCCATGCGGTCGAGCTCGCGCAACAGGTCGTTGGGGAACTCGATATCGGCCTTGTCGATCTCGTCGATGAGCAGCACCACCGGTTTTTCGGAAGTGAACGCCTGCCACAGCATGCCGCGGACGATGTAGTTGCGGATCTCGTGCACCCGCGGATCGCCGAGCTGCGAGTCGCGCAGGCGGCTCACCGCGTCGTATTCGTACAATCCCTGCTGCGCCTTGGTGGTGGACTTGATGTGCCACTCCATGAGGGGCAAGCCGAGCGCCTTGGCGACCTCGACCGCGAGCATGGTCTTGCCCGTGCCGGGCTCGCCTTTCACCAGCAGCGGGCGCTGCAGCGTGATCGCCGCGTTGACCGCGAGCGTCAGGTCGTCGGTCGAGACGTAAGCTTCGGAGCCTTTGAATCGCATCATCCAGGCCTTTGCATGGGACCTGTAATTGTACAATCTGCCCGTGCGTGCATGGTTTGCGCTTCTCCTGTGTGTGACCACCTCGGCTCAGGCGGCCACAGTCGCCATCGACGTCGGGCACTTCATCGAGGCGCCGGGCGCGACCAGCGCCCGCGGCCGGCCCGAGCTCGATTTCAACCGCGATCTCGCCGTCGCCGTCGAATCCGCCGCGAAGGGGCAAGGCCTGAAGACGATGCTCGTCGGCTACGACGGCTTCATGTCGGAGCTCACCCGCCGCACCGCGGAGGCCGCCGGCGCGAATTTCTTCCTGTCGATCCATCACGACTCCGTTCAGCCCTACCTGCTCCAGACCTGGGAGTACGACCTCGTCGAGCGCCCGTACAGCGACCTGCACTCGGGCTTTTCGCTTTTCATCTCGCGCAAGAACCGCGCGCTGAAAGCGAGCCTCGCCTGCGCCTCGTCGATCGGCGCGGCGCTCCGGGCCGCGGGTTTTTCCCCTTCGCTCTATCACGCCGAGGCGATC
>Ga0137409_10001191_pt1 | contig 28289 bp, 22 predicted proteins | sample CZODoug1_16funga_FD_122059 | JGI IMG/M metagenome (GOLD analysis project Ga0137409, IMG submission 122059) | Vadose zone soil fungal communities from Angelo Coast Range Reserve, California, USA - CZODoug1_16fungal (Hybrid Assembly) | ecosystem: Environmental > Terrestrial > Soil > Vadose zone...
ATGCGGCGGCGTCCATGGTGGTGCGCGACATGGTACAGCCCGCCAAGCCGGATCTGTCCGTCAAGGCACTGATCCGCGTCAGCTACATTGCGACGGTTTCGACCGTTGTAGTGGGCATTGCCATCGGAACCCAAGCCGAATCGATCAAGAGCATCTGGGTGTGGATGCTTGCCGGCGTCATTGGCGCCACGCTGATCCCCAATGTCCTGCGATGGCATTGGTGGCGCTTCAATGGTTGGGGCTATGCGGCCGGAATCTTCGGCGGTCTTGGCGCGGCGACCTTATTTGGCGTCGGCCAGACGTTTCATTGGTTCCCCGCCCTCGGTCTAGCCGAATACGTGTACGCGCCCATCATTTGGCTGGCGAGCCTGGCAGGGTGTTTGTCGGGGTCGCTGCTGACGCCCGCGACCCCGATTGCGGTCTTGGAGACGTTCTATACGCGTGTCCGGCCTTTCGGCTTCTGGCAACCAGTTCGGGCCCACAGCGCTGTTGCTCCGCAGATCGCATCGCTGCCGATGGCGGCCTTTAATGTCGTTGCGGGGGTCTTTGCGTTGATCGCTGCTTTCCTCTCGGTATTTTTCCTCATCGGCCACTATTTCTCCTACTTCGGCGCCGCGATTGGCGTCGTTCTGTTGTGCGGCGTTATCCTCTATCGTTGTTGGTACAAGTCATTGCCCACCATGTGTGCCGAGCAATGACTTGGGAAGGCTATCGCAGCGAGAGGTTCGTACTGGAGGGCCGAGACTGCATACTCGTGCAACCGGACATTCCGATGCGTTCCAATCCGTGGATTTGGCGCACGGAATTTTTTGGCGCCTTCCCTGCGCTCGATCTGACGCTGCTCAAGGCGGGTTTTCGCGTGGCGTACATCGATGTCCAGAACATGTACGGAGCTCCGATCGCGATGCGGTACATGGATGGGTTTTATGCCCGAATGGTCGAAACGTTTGGACTGTTGCCCAAGTGTGTGTTGGAGGGCTTCAGCAGGGGCGCGCTGTATGCGCTGAATTGGGCGGCGCTCAACCCGCAATCCGTGTCCTGTCTATATCTGGACGCACCGGTGTGCGATTTCAAGAGCTGGCCGGCCGGCAGAGGCAGAGCCCGAGGTTCGGCCGACGACTGGCAGAGATTGAAACAAGTATATGGCTTTACCGAAGCGGAGGCGCTCGCGTATCCGTCGAATCCGGTCGATTCATTGGCACCCATCGCCGCCGCCGGCATCCCGATGATTGCGGTATATGGCGATGCCGACGTGGATCTGCCGCCGGAGGAAAACATCCTGTTGCTTCAGGAGCGGTTCAAAGGACTTGGCGGCAATATTGTGGTCATTGCGAAGCCCGGTGTCGGACACCATCCTCACAGTCTGGCGGATCCTGGTCCGCTATCCGATTTCATCTTGTCGCACGCACATTCATGTCCAGGGCGTTAAGACCATGCAGATTTGCCAGCAAGGCGATCCGTCACCCTCCCGTTGACGCCAGTCCACGCCGCATGAGCGCGATACCCTGCTCGATGAGGGTCTTGGCTGAGACACCGTATTTTTTCAAAACGCCATCCCTGGTCAGCGCGAGCTGGACAATGGCGTGCATCGATCCCCACAGGGTCATCGCCGTTCCGCTGACAGATTCGAGGTCAGCGACGATAGAGCCATCTCGCTGTCCGCGCTCAACCGTCGCGACTATAAATCGGTGGACCCACATTCTCGCGTTAACACAGGTGGCGGTGTTCCGAAATGCTTCTCGCTCCGGCCCAGACGCCTCGAGCCGCGCTATCACCTCAAAATACACCGGCCATTCACCGGCGAATGCGAAATACGAGCGCCCAATAGCACAGATCTGATCAATTCCGCAGTGCGCGTGGATAGCTGTCTGCTCGAATCGCTCGCGCAATTTTGAATAACCGCGTTCGCACAGGCCAAGGATCAAAGCGGTCTTGTCATCAAAATAGACGTAAAGCAGCGCCCGCGATACGCGGCAGCGCCGCGCCACATCGTTCATCGTCAACGCATCGATACCAACGTCGACCGCGACCGCTTCGGCCGCATCAAGGATCTCCTTGCGACGACGTTCCTTTTCCTCGGCCCGGCGCTCTACGATATAGTTCATCATCAAAGAGGGTGGCGAAGATTTGCAGTGACTACGGTCCGCGTGAACTGCATATTGCTAGCCCAGGAGCTTTCTTGTCGGGCTTGCCAACGCTGGTTTTTCCGCGCGCCATGCGTTGTTCGCGCGCATTCGCGCGCAGGAACGCCCGAACAAAGCCCATTCTTGGATCTGGGGGCATGCCGTCGCCAAGGCGAATTAACTGCTCGTTGTACCAGTTGACCTTACCGAAGCCATTGATCGCCTTGATAATTTTAATGGACGAGTGAGGACCAAGGATGCCGGGCCCAATTCTCAGACGGTCTTCCCAGAGCTCGAATCCGGCGAGTTCTCCACGCAATAGTGCGCGGGGCGCGTCAGGATAGAGGCACAGCGGCCGAGACAGACCGATCAGATCAACGCCATCTTCGGTGATCGCCTCGGCCATGCCCTTAAGTGACCGGAAACCTCCGGTCACCATCAGCTTTGCTCGCTTAACATGACGGCGAATTTCCGGAGCAAAGCGTGCAAAGAATGCTTCGCGCTCGGGTGTTGACTTGCTGATGGTTGGGTCATATACCGCGTCAATGCCCTCGAGATTCGCCATCTTTGGCTGCTCGTAGGTACCGCCGGAAATCTCAATCAAGTCGATGCCCGCTGCGTCGAGCCAACTTGCCACAACCTGGCTGTCCTCGAAGCTAAATCCGCCCCGTTGAAAATCCGCGGAGTTCAACTTTACCGCGACTGGAAAATCGGACCCTACCGCCGTCCGGACCTTCTTGACGACCTCAAGGAGGAAGCGTGCGCGGTTGGCCAACGTCCCGCCCCAGTCGTCGGCACGCAGGTTGGTCCGTGGAGAAAGAAACTGGGAAAACAAATAGCCATGTGCACCGTGGAGTTCAACACCCTGAAATCCCGTCTCGCGCGCCACCGATGCAGCGAAGCCGAAACGTTCAACCAGATCGAGAATTTCAGGTTCCGTCAGCGCAACGGGCGTCCCAAACTTGTTCCCCGGAAGCTCGACTTTCGTGGCGGATGGTGCTTTCGGCGAGGGATTTATTGACTTCTGAGTTTGACGTCCCGCGTGCGAAAGTTGCATCCAGATCTGTGAGCCTCCTTCTTTTGCCGCGGACGACCAATTCCTCAGTGCCGTGAGTTGCGCTGCGTCCTGGATTCCCTGGATCACAACATTGCCTCCGTGCTCCAAGTGCTGACCATCTATCTGGACATTTCCTGTCAGTAACAAACCCGGGCCGTTTCTTCCGAACGCCCGGTATAGTGTCTGCAGCTTTTCGGTAGCCCGGTTGCGAAAGTCGGCCATGAACTCGGACATGGCTCCCTTGGCCAAGCGATTGGGTAGAGACACACCGCAAGGCAGTATCAAGGGCGTGTTCACGGTGGCTGCATATTCGGTCGGTGACATCGAAGATGTTGTCGCGCTGTAGGATCGCATAGAAACCAAACTCCACATTGTTAATGAGATGAATGTTCGTAAGATGCCACTCGGTATCGAAATATCAACCAGTACTCGGACGCGGGCGGCGAATATGCGTCTAGCTGGACGCCTCGCACGCAGGATAATTCAGTTCGACCGTCAGCCCGGAAGGGTCGACTATAAAAACCTGATGCAGACCCAGGGAGGGAACGGTACGTTCCTGGTACGCGACTTTGTGGGCGTCGCAGCGCTCACGCATCTTCGGCCAATCCGTCGCGAGAAACGCGAGATGATCGACGCTCCCGGTTCCCGTCATACCATCGGCCGAGCGTTCACCGAGATATCGAACTAGTCGTCCCGGATCGTCGGGATCGATGCCAATGAGATGCACGACGCCGTATTCCGACTCATCGCCGTCGAAATACAGCCAAAGCCCGGGAAAATCGAATGGAGGCCGGAAACCCACCCGGAAATTCATCACGTCCGTGTAGAACCGCCTTGAAGCCTCCAGATCCATCGTACGAATTGAGTAGTGGGCCAGTTTTACAATCCCCATGGGAGCTCTCCGGTCGTCGATAGTGAAAATGCGGAAATTCCGTCCGGCTTACTCTTGCGATAACTGAGGTTTGCGCACCGGTCCGGCCATCACGCCGCCATCGACGACCAGTTCGGATCCATTGACATAGGCGGACTCATCCGACGCCAGATACACGGCGGCATGACCTACGTCCTCCGGAGTCCCGAGCCGGCCTGCGGGAATCGCCGCATTAAACAGGGATTCGGTGCCGATTCCCGCTCCGAAGCCATAATGGGCCTGCGTCATCGGGGTTAGCATGACGCCCGGATGGATCGAATTGCAGCGGATCGGTAGCCCCAGAGCCGCCGCCTCAAGAGCCGCACATTTGGTCATCAATCTGATAGCGCCCTTCGACGCATTGTAGGCAATCTGGTTTGCAGCGCCGATTTGCCCACCGATAGACGAGAGATTGATGATCGATCCGCCGCGAACTCCCATCGACGAGAACGCGTTCTTTATCCCGAGAAAAGTTCCATCCGTATTGACTGCGGAGACCCGCCGGAAATCGTCCAAGCTCATCTCGGCGATCGATTGAACCACGAGAATCCCGGCGTTGTTGACCAACACGTCAAGCGGCCCGCATTGACGGTCAACTTGCTCGATGACTGTTTTCCAACTCGCCACGTCGGATACATCGTGCCTCAATGCAACGATGTTCATGCCGTCGACATTCATCGACGCGGCGAGCACAGCTGCCGCCTCAAGATCGATGTCGGTAACGACCACTCGTGCGCCTTCACGCGCGAATGCCCTGGCGATACCGGCGCCGATGCCCCGTGCGGCGCCTGTCACTAGCGCCACTTTACCTTCCAACCGTTTCATATGAACTCCTTGGTCTCGTGCATGCGTCGCCCACACCGGGCGGTGCCACGGAATGCATATTAAATACCAATTGCTTTTCAAAGTCCATATGGTATCATAAATTTCGTGCAGGCCGGCCCGCGTAGGAATCGCTTGCTCCAAATCGGCGGAATCACTCAAGGGGGAATCATGGGACGCTTGAATGGCAAAAAGCTGGAAGGCCGTGTCGCCGTCGTCACCGGCGGCAGTTCCGGCATCGGTCTTGAGGCGGCGAAGCTTTTCGTGGCCGAGGGCGCCTTGGTCTACATCACCGGGCGGCGACAAGTGGAACTGGATAGGGCTGTCGCCGAAATCGGTAAGTCAGCTCGCGGCGTCCAAGGCGACGTCGCCAGCAACGCTGATCGAAAGCGCCTTTTCGAAACCGTGCGCGCCGACGACCGCCGCATCGATGTGCTTTTCGCCAATGCGGGTGTCGGAGATTTCGGGCCGATCGGAACGATCACCGAGGAACACTTCGACCACATTGTCGGTGTCAATCTCAAGGGAACACTGTTCGTCGTCCAGGATGCCTTGCCGCTGCTCAATGACGGCGGGTCGATTATACTAACGGGCTCGATTGCTGGGGTGAAAGGGTTCAGCGATCTGGTTGTATACAGCGCCACAAAGGCGGCTCTGCGGTCGCTCGCGCGCACCTGCGCCGCCGGCCTGAAGGAGCGCAAGATTCGGGTGAACCTGTTGACGCCGGGAACCACGGACACACCTATCATCGCGCCGATGCCCGAGGAGGTGCGAAACGGCTTTGCCGCCCTTGCCCCCGCCGGCAGGCTGGCCCATCCGATCGAGATCGCACGTGCCGCGCTCTTCTTGGCGACCGACGATGCCGCTTTCGTCAACGGCTCCGAACTCTTTGCCGACGGTGGCGCCGCGCAAGTTTAAACGTTCCGGGCCACACGGCTCATTTACTCCTTCCAAGGTACAACCACATCGACAACCGCTGCACCAGGTTCCCGTACGGCGGGTAGAATAGGCCGACAGGGAACCAGCGTCGGCGCCTGAACACGGCCTTGCAGTGGGAGATCTCGCGAAAGCCCTCTACACCGTGGTAGGTGCCCATGCCGGAGTTGCCGATGCCCCCAAAGGGGAGGTCGTGCTGGAAGACGTGCCAGCCCCAATCATTGAGGGTCACACCGCCCGCATGGGTCTGCTTCAGCGTGCGTTCCTGCTCGCTGCCGTTCAGACCGAAAGCGTACAGTGACAATGGTCGCTCGCGCCCGCGCACGATCGCCAACGCGTCGTCCAGGCGATCGTATTCGAGCACGGGTAGGATCGGCCCGAAGATCTCCTCGCGCATCACCTGCATGCCCTCGCTCAGGTTCGTCACTACATGCAAGGGCATTTGCCGACCGTTGCCGGCATCACTGCCGCAGCGCAGGACCGTCGCCCCGCGGCGCTTTGCGTCATCGAGCAGCTCGCGAAGCCGCGCGGCATGGCGTTCGGTGACGATGCTCGTGTACTCGGCATTGCCATCCACCGTCGGGTGAAGTCTGGCGAAGGCAGCACTCACGGCCGCGGAAAATTCGGCCGACTTGCCGCGCGGCACCAGCGCGTAGTCAGGCGCCACGCAAGTCTGTCCCGCATTGAAGGCCTTGCCGTGAGCAATGCGCAACGCCGCGTCGCGCAAATTGGCGGCCGGGCCGACGATGGCCGGTGACTTACCGCCCAGTTCCAGCGTGACCGGTGTCAGGTTCTCGGCCGCCGCCCGCATCACCTGGCGGCCGACGCGCGGCGAGCCAGTGAACACCAGATGATTGAAAGGCAACGCGCTAAAGGCCTGCGCGGCTGCCACGTCGCCGCCGAACACGGCCACTTCGTCCTCGTTGAAGCAATCGGCGAGCATCGATGCCAGTAACGTCGTCGTGCGTGGCGAAAACTCAGACATCTTGATCATCGCCCGATTGCCCGCAGCAAGCGCCGCGATTAGTGGCCCCAGCGTCAGGTAGAGGGGAAAGTTCCAGGTGCCGATAATGCCGACCACACCCTTGGGTTGGTAGGCCACCCACGCGCCGTTGCTCAGGAACAGCAGCTCGGTGCGGCGCCGGCGCGGCTTCATCCATCGACGCAGGTGCGAGAGCGCGTGCCGTGCCTCCAGGATAGGCCCCATCACTTCAATCAATTTGGTCTCGGTTCCGGCCCGAACGCCGAAATCCGCGCTCACCGCAGCGACGATTCCGTCTTGATGTCGTCGAAGCGCTTCGATCAGCCGGTGCAGCTTAGCCTTTCGTGCCGGGAGATCTGGATACGCCATCGCCTCGAAGGCACTTTGCTGCCAATTAAACACCTGATGCATTCGCGCCGTCTCCTCTGCATCGACCGCCACGGTGTTGTGATTCTTCTCCATAGTGGATCCTCTAAGGTGGACGGCGGGGCGTCGGCGGACTGCTCAGCCCAAGTCACGCAGTTCGCGCCGCAGGATCTTGCCCACCGTAGATTTGGGAAGCGATGCGACGAAGCGCACAATCTTGGGCACTTTGTAACTGGTGAGTTCCTTGCGGCAATGCGCGATGACCTCGACCTCACTCAGTGCGGCGATGGGCGTTTGGACCACAAACAGCTTGACCGCCTCGCCGGTCTTCCCATCGGGCACGCCCACGCAGGCGCATTCGAGGACACCAGGGCAGCCGGTGGCCACCGCTTCGATCTCACTGGGATACACGTTGAACCCCGAGACGATAATCATGTCCTTCTTGCGGTCGACAATCTTCAGGAAGCCTCTCACATCGAAAGCGCCGATGTCTCCGGTGCGGAAGTAGCCGTCGGCGGTGAATGCCGCAGCATTGACCTCAGGCTTGTTCCAGTAACCCCGCATTACCTGCGGGCCTTTGACGCAGATCTCACCGGGCTCGCCGATGCCGACCTCGTGGTCCTTTTCATCCAGCAATCTAATGTCGGTTGAAGGCAGAGGCAGTCCTGTGGTACCGGTAAACTCCAGCACCGAAGCGGGATTGAAGCTCACTATCGGAGAGGTCTCCGACAGGCCGTAGCCCTCGCGGATAAATGTGCCGGTGAGCGCCTGCCACTGGTCCGACACCGCGCCGATCATGGCGGCGCCGCCGCCCCCTGCAAGAATCAGATTGGACCAGTCGATTTCCCTGGTGCGCGGGTGAGCGACCAGCCCCGCGTAAAGGGAGTTGACGCCGACGAAGATGCTCGGGCGTGCGTGTTTCAGTGTCTCGAGAAGACCGTCAAGGTCGCGCGGATTGGGTACCAGCCAGTTGTCGGCGCCCACCGAGAAGTAAGTGATGAAGTTCACCATCAGCGCAAAGATGTGGTACAGCGGTATCGCCGTGACGATGACCTCCTGACCTGGGCGCAAGGCATCGGGAATAATGGCCTTGAACTGCTCCGTATTGGCGATCAAATTGCGATGCGACAGCGCCGCGCCCTTTGACAGGCCGGTAGTGCCGCCGGTGTACTGCAGCAGCAGCAGATCGTTTGCGCTCACCTCGACAGGCACAAAGGGCAACGTGGCACCTTCGGCCAGTGCGGCGGTAAAGGCCATGGCGCCGGTGAGGCGATAGTCCAGCGACGGGTTCGATGGACCAACGGCACGGCCATCATCAAGACCGACGCCGACGACGGTCTTCAGCCCGGTCTTTGCCACCACCTCGGCGACGGTGGCAGAGACTCCGGTGTAAACGATGATGATCTCAACACCGGCATCGTTGATCTGATGCTCGAGTTCGCGCGCCGTGTACAAAGGATTGACGTTAACCTGCGCGGCGCCAGCGCGGACGATGCCCAGAAAGGCAATTGGGAAGGCCAGCAGGTTGGGCATCATCACGGCAATGCGATCGCCTCGCTTCACGCCAAGCCTGCCTTGCAAGTACGCGGCAAAATCACGGGATAGGCGGTCGATGTCGGCATAGGTCAGCGTCCGGCCGGCGCAGCGCACCGCCGGTCGGTCGGCGAAGCGCTTCATCGCCTGGTCCAGCAACTCTGTGACCGAGCGGAAGGCGTCTGGGTTGATCTCTTTAGGAATGCATCCGTAGCTGGACTGCCAATGTCTTTGCGTCACACGACCTGCCTCATTTCATCTTTCGATCATTTGGTGACACGAGTGTCGCGCTGATGCGTGGCGTACGACCCAAACTCCACCTCGTGCAGGATGTCGGTTCTTGTAGGTACCCAGCCTAGAGACCGGCAGGTCATCTTCGACGACATTCGCTTGTTCGCAGACAAACTGATCCCAGCAGCACCGATCAAGCCATACATCTGCTCCAGCGACACACTCTGGCTCCTGTCACCCGCTCCGAGCATGCGGCTGACGGACGCAGCTAAGTCTCGCTGACTCACTTCGCCGTACACGCCATGTAGCACCGATCCTGGCGACGCCTGTTCGACGGCGAGCCTATAGAGATTGGCAAGATCGTCCAGATGAATGTAACTGTGCAACGTGCCGCCTGACCCCGCATGAGGCGCCACTCCTCCGTTCGCCCGCGCGGCGTTGATAAGCTTCGGCAAATCGTAGCTACCGCCTTCGCCGTAGATCAATCCGGGCCGCACTACGATGCCGCGCACTCCCGAAGCGCCGATGACGTCCCGCTCTGTCCCCACGCGGGCGGCCATTGCCGCCCCAAATCCTGCCACGAGCATCGGAGGTACATTGGCTGACGCCGGCGCAAACACTGACTCGGGCAGGGGGAGTACCACGTTCTCGTCGAAGATCTGCGCTGTCGCTTCGCCATCGTTGAAGACGCCAATAACGGCTGACCCGCTGGTGAAGATGAGGGGCTTGCCGGAGCCTTTTAGCGCACGGATGAGGGCGCGGACGGCTTCTCGATCCCGGGCGAAGGTTTCGGGGCTTCCCTCCAATGAACCGACACTCGCAGCGCTGATTACGCCGTCAACATTGATTGCCGCTTTTTCGAGACTATCCGGGTTAAGAAAATCGCCCGCGATGGGCGCAATTCCGGCTCTTCGAAGCTTAGCCGCAGCGGTCTCAGATCGTGCCAGGCCGAGAACGGCGTGTCCCGTCCTGAGCAGAGCCTGGGCTACTGCCCCACCGATATAGCCGGTCGCGCCGGTAACTAGAATTCTCATCACTTTGTCTCCACGCTAACCATAAGATCTCAAAGGTCCGCTTTGCGTCGCACTCAAAATTTGTAGCCCGCTGTCACGCCGTAGGTCCGAGGTTGGGAGGCATATCGCAGTACTGAGTCCCCGCCAGCTTCCGCATAATTCCAATAGTAGACATTCGTGACGTTGTGCGCGAAGACCATGACCTGCCATTTGTCCGACTGCGGAGCCACCCCAGCGCGCAAGTCTAGTGTGGTAAATTGTCGTATCTTCAAGCTCGGGCTATCCGCCAGGTCAGCGTAGGTCTTACTGTTGTAAACCACGCTTGCTCCAACGTACCCCTCGAGGGATGTAGCTAAACTGTGACGATATTCGGCGTCGTTCACTGATATCCATTTGGGTGCCAGGTTGAACGGATGGCCCGTCAGGGACGTTGGTGTGCCAAACACATCAAAACCCTGGTAAGCACCCACTTTAGAATTGGCATAGGTGACAGCGGTCCGAAGCGTTGCGCTGGCAATGGGCTTCCAAGTGACGTCCGCATCGAAGCCCCGGACGGTTGATTTTGGAATATTGCGAACAGCGAACAACAATCCGAAGATTGGATCTTCGGTATTGGTGAGAAGCTGCTTGTCTTTATAGTCATAGTAGAAGCCCGCCGCGTTGATCGACAACTTGCGATCGAATAGGCGAAGCTTCGTGCCGGCTTCATAGGATGTGAGTTCTTCCTGTCTTACCGGCGCCAACGACGTATAGGATGACGCGGGCGCAATGGGAAAGTTTCCTCCCTTGAACCCCCGGCTGACCGTCCCATAGAGAAGGACGCCTTCTTCGGGTTTATAATTGACGTTCGCCCTCCAAGATAAATTGTTTTCGCCGAAGGATTGCGAGACCGCTTCCGGCACGAATTCAGGTCCAAGCGTGACGCAACCGCCGCGCACACTCAAAGGTCCGGGCGGCAAGCCAAAGGCGTTCCGCAGATAGGATGAAAGGCCATTTATAACAGCGCTTGTCTGGCCATCGCCGGGATCACGGCTACAGCCGGTCGATGCATGCTCAATATGGGTCCACCTGAGCCCACCCGATAGCGTCAGCTTGTGATTCAGGTCCCAGTCCGTATTCGCGAACGCGGCAGAGGTTTTGTTCGATTGGTTGCCGACCGAATCGAGCCCTGAGAACGAACCAAAGCCAGGCACCTGGGCCGCGGAGTTGAGAGGAATGAAAATATTCTGGCTTTCGAACGAAGTATCACGCTGGAAATTCCCACCAACAATGTAGTGGATCCCAGTATCCGGGAATGCCCCGGCCAGTCTAAGCTCTTGGTCGAATGCCTCAACGTATCCGCTGGTGCGCACGGATTGAATCGCAAGTGGCGTCGCGTCGTGCTCGGAGAAACTGTTAATACTCACATGGCCGTATGTCGTGAGCGATGTCAGCTCCGCATCGGGCGCAAGTTGGTAATCGGTTCGCACGACGCCTTGGTAAAATCCGTTGTTCCTTCGAAATGAACTGCCCGCATCCCAGTCAGCCGATCGCGCATTGAGCGTAGTGGGCGCTATTAGGAGCAACTGTGGATCTACCGCTGACGGCACGCTTGGGCGCGCAACTACGAACTGAGGGGCCTGAGTGTCGGAATGGTCAAACCAGCCGTTGAGATTGGTGGAGATATGCAGTCGATCTGTCGGGCGCCAGTCCAGCAAAAGCCGCGCTGCACCCTTCTTCTGGCTACCCAACTGAGCATCACGGCTGACACTTTGTTGCCATGGGCCAGAATCTGTGCCGCTGAACGCCAACCGAGCGTTTAAATTGTTGGTGAGCGGTCCGCTAATGTAGCCCTCTCCGATCAGCGTATCGAAGCGGCCGTACGTTCCCTTTATTCCGGCCTCAAAGGCGTCTGTGGGCTTGGCCACACTATAATTGACGGCGCCGCCCGTGGCATTTTGACCGAACAGCGTGCCTTGCGGGCCCTTGAGCACTTGGACATTGCTAATATCAAAAAGCGCGCCCTCCGACATAACCGCGAACGGTACCGGCGCCTCGTCCACATAAACGCTCACCGTGGGAGCGGTCCCGAAATTGATCGAGTTGAAGCTCACGCCGCGTAATGTGTAAATGGGGGTTCCGTCAGAGTTAGTTGCTGCGGTGAAGCCAGGCACAGCCACAGCCAGATCAGCGATGTTGACCACGCCGCGATCCGCAAGCTGTTCGGCGTTTACGACGTTAACCGTGAGCCCGACATCGCTCAACGCCTGGCTGCGTTTTTGAGCTGTAACTACGATCTCTTCTATTTGTGATGGTTGAGTGTCGGACGTCGGAACGGCCTGAGCCAGGGCAATCCCCGATGGTGAGGCCAATATTAACGCCACTGACAGCCAGCCAAATAATTTACATGTAAGCATCAATTGACCCCCGGTAGAATATTTCCAAGACCGTAGCGAATTCAGATTCGTTGGCCCGTTTACTGTCGCTTTGTGGTTCATGCGACTTACACCCCGTACTCCGCGCAGCACATCACAGAGCCATGAAAAGCCTCAGAATTGCGCTGTCCCCCGAAGATCGGATCTTTCTCGAGCTCGGGCGAAACTCGATGTCAAATGGCTGGCCCCGACACCGAAAACCAGCTAAAGTAAACCGAGTGATATTTATATACCAGATGGTATCCGAAATACAAGAGGAATCTGTGAGACCTATTCGTTTGACGAGAACCGAACAGCAGGCGGTCACCCGGGAGAGACTTCTAAAGGCGGCCGAAGAGGTGATCTCCCGGCATGGCTACGGCGGTGCCTCGGTCGACCTCATCGCAGCCGAGGCCGGCTTTTCCAAGGGAGCGGTCTATTCCAACTTCGACAGTAAGGAGGCGGTCTTCCTTGAGCTCTTGGGCCATTACATGGAACGCGACTTCGTCGAACTCGAGAAGATTGTGAGCTTGGAGCCCAAGAAGCTCGTCGCGGCCACTACCAAGTGGCTGATGGCGACGCATGCCGACGCCGATTGTCCGCTATTGGTGAGTGAACTCCAGTTGCATGCGCGGCGCAGTCCAGATTTCGCCAAGCGGTATTATGCGATTCAGGACAAGCAGACCCGCATACTGGCGCGGATCCTGACAACCTATTTCAAGGCTTTATCCGTCACTCCTCCTCTTGATCCGATCGACCTGGCAGGGGCAATGACGGCGCTCGCCCACGGCCTGAGTCTCCAGCGGCCGGCGAACCAGGGTGGCAATGAGGCAGGTCGCGTCATCGCCGAGCTGTTAAAGTTCCTGACGCATCGGTAGGTCCTCATAGGCGTGCGCCGCCATCAACGGCAATCTCGGCGCCATTAACGTAGCTCGCGGCATCCGACGCCAAGAAGGCGACAATTTCGGCTACCTCCTTGGGTTCGGCCATCCGACCAAGCGGAACGAATTGAAGAAACATCTCAATGGTCGATTTTGGATTCTTTGCCAGCATGGGCGTGTCAATAACGCCGGGATATACGGAGTTGACGCGGATGCCAAGACGTCCAAGCTCGGCCGCGGCATTACCCGTCATACCGCGTACACCCCACTTTGAGGCGCTATAGGCGAACTGTCCGGGAATGTGACGAATCCCTGCCGTAGATGAGATATTGATGATTGATCCGCTCTTTGCAGCGGTCATCGGCTTGCTCACGGCTTGCATACCGAGAAACATGCCCAGCTGATTGACGCGGAAATGTCGCTCCATATCGGCAACAGTCGTGTCGACAAAGGGTTTTGGATCGAATATGCCAGCGTTATTCACCAGAACGTCGATCTTCCCGAAACGGCGCAGCGTCTCGGCCACAACCTGCGACCACGCAACGCTCTCTGAAATATCGTGCTCGAGGAAAAAGGCCGCATCACCAAGATCTGACGCTACCTGTCCGCCATCCTGGATATCCGTAAGCACGACCCGCGCACCTTCAGCGACGAACAGCCTGGCTGCCGCCGCACCCTGACTGCCGGCAGCTCCGGTGATGATCGCAACCTTGCCATTTAGTCGATCCATAATTGTCCTCCGGTTTGTGTGTAAGCGTCAAAAAAGCGGGATCATGACGTCATTAGATACTATATGGGATTTAAAAAGCAACTGGTATTCCAAAGTTAACAAAACAGTTGGCCATTGGTCAGCAAGCTGGGTCGACCTTGACGCACGCGAAACTACGCAAGAAGAATCCGAATTGACCAATGACAAGTCAATGTCTTGCACGACTGTGCGCATTCCGACACCGTCGGTGATGAACTAGAGGCCCGGGTATCAACCTGAAGGAGAGACCGACTGCCCACAGCCGTGTGTTGCGCTGCGTGCAGACCAGACGGACGTCAGTCCGAGCGCCGGTGCTAATCACGTACTCAACGTGATTTCTGTTCTCGGTACTGGCCCGGCGTGATTCCAAACTCACGCCGAAATGCCCGCGTGAAATTACCTTGCGACGAGAAGTTCAATGCGAGCGCGATCTCCGCGAGTGGTTGGTTCTGCGCCAGCAACACTTTCGCTTTTGTCAGGCGCTTAGCGCTGACGTACTGATATGGGGTCTGTCCGGTGGAGGCCTTGAACGACCGGGCAAAGTGGAAGCGGCTCAAACTCGCTGCCGAAGCCATGCCGCGGATGTCGAGTGCGTCTCCCAGATGCGCGTGGATGTACTCCAGCACCCGACTGAGACGTCGGGGGTCGAGTTTTCCGGCGCTCGATAGTCGAGCAGCGATATTCAGCGGAGACATTGAGTGGCTTTGCAGCAGGCGGGCGGAGAGACTGCTGCAAAGGGACTCGACCAGCAGTGTGCCCGCAGCCGTTTCCGTCCGCATTTCAGCCAGGATCGCGCGGCCGATCTGTTCGAGCAGGGGATCACTGACAGTGTAGTGCAGGGACTGCGTTGCGGCGCCCGGGAAGCCTCGCTCAGCTGCGTAATCGAGCAAGGCATCGGGTCTCAGGTACAAATGCAGAATCTCCAGCGCTCCTTGCTCCATCTCGAGCCAGTCGATCTGTTGACCTGCCGTACACAGCCAGATCACGCCCGGTCCGGCGTGAGTGGAGTGGGTCTGACCCAAGTCTCGTCGTCGCACGAGCGCTTTACCCCCAAACACCATTGAGATTTCGGTGACGGGCTGTACGAAGGCGTCGGCGCGGCCGCTTACATGTAATCGAAATTCCGCGGAGACACCCGACCAGCCGCGGTGTGCTGAGGACTGTAGTAGCCGTGCACGAGCCACCTCGTATTTGTCTCCGGCTTTGGCAACTGTCATCTCTCGTCACTCCACACGGATTGGTTCCCCCGTTTCACAATGCACCGTTGCTTCGCAGTACTCCGCACGGAAGGAACAGGCACACAGCATCTTCGGATAAGACCGCAACCCCCTCGCACACATATATTACGGTGTCGACGAGGTTTCAAGCGGTCGATCCGCGACACAGGTAAATGGCGAATACTCTTGGACGATTTCGAGACGCCGAACAGACCGTGGCTGTAGGGGCCGAGGAGCTTCCCGAAAACGCTGGGCAATCAATAAGATGCGATGCATCAAGGCGCGGCAGAGTCAAAGAATCCTAAAAGGTTCGCCGCGCATGCCTGAACTGGACCGACACCTGGTGTACGAGTCTGGCGGGTGGGAGATGGATCTCGCGCGCCGTGAACTGCGGATGCGTGGAGTCCCTGTTCCCTTGGGCGGCCGCGCATTTCAGATATTTGCGGCTCTGGTGCAGTCCGCTGGCGAGCTCATCACCAGGGACGAACTCATGGAGCGTGTATGGCCGGGCGCGGTCGTCGAGGAAAATACGCTTGAGGTTCACATCTCCGCAGTTCGCAAAGCGCTCGGATCCGATCGGGCGACCCTGAGGACGTCCTTCGGTCGTGGCTATCGCCTTGTGGGAAATTGGACGATTCGGGAAGAGAGAACGATGCCAGACCCGGGTGTTCTCGATCCGACGCGAACACTCGTCCAAGCGGCTCAGACCAATCTTCCCGCAACAACGTCTGAGATCATCGGTCGAATCGCTGCTGTGCAGCAGCTGCAGGAATTCCTCTCCGCCTACCGGATGATCACGCTGACCGGACCCGGCGGAATCGGGAAAACCGTGCTTGCGCTGGAGGTGACCCGCAGCCTGTTCCGGGCCTTCCATGGTGATTGCTGGCTCGTTGATCTGGTTTCGCTGTCCGATCCAGAACGCGTTCCGTCTACGGTCGTGAGCGTCCTTGGCTTGAAGTTAGGTAGTGAGGAGACCTCCGCGGAGTCCGCCGCTGCCGCCATCGGAGGAAGGAGGTTGCTCCTGGTTCTCGATAATTGCGAACACTTCATCGATGCGGCGGCAAAGCTAGCAGACGCGATACAACGCACGTGCCCGCACGCCTACGTGCTTGCGACGAGCCGCGAAGTGCTGCGAATCGAGGGCGAACACGTTTATCGCGTTCCTCCGCTGGATGTGCCGCCCCGGCACGAGGAGGAAGCCGGCGGCATACTTGGACATAGCGCTGTACAGCTTTTCATGGCCAGGGCGAGGGCGTCGGACTCAGACTTCTCACCGTACCAAGCAAACCTTCGGGCGATCGCGGCCATCTGTCGGCGCCTCGATGGCATACCGCTCGCGATCGAATTTGCCGCCGCTCGTGCTGCAACACTCGGACCCGAACTCGTTCTTTCCCGCCTGGATGAGCGATTCGGACTGTTGACCGGCGGGCGCCGAACGGCGCTGCCGCGGCATCAGACGCTGCGCGCCACGCTCGACTGGAGCTACGACCTGCTACCGGACGCCGAACGGTGCCTGCTGCGCCGACTGGGTATTTTCGCCGCCGGGTTCACGCTCGAGGCAGCAACTGCCGTGATGAGCGACCAGGGCTGCACCGCGTCCGTTCTCCTTGAACAGATCGCCAATCTGGTCGCCAAGTCGCTGGTGACATTGGACGGGTTGGCGCCTACCGGCCGTTGGCGGCTCCTCGAGACATTACGGGCGTATGCGCTCGAAAAACTTGCCGAAAGCGGCGAAACGGAACAGGCCGCGCGCCGCTGCGCCGAATTCTTTCGAGATCTCGTCGGGCCGGCCATGCATGGCTCGCCGGTATTGTGCACCGTCGAGGATATGGCGCGCCATGGGCGAGAAATCGACAACGTGCGCGCGGCCCTCGACTGGTCCTTCTCCCCCGTCGGAGATGTCGCGATCGGCGTCGCCCTGGCCGCAGTACTCAATCAGCTGGCGAGCTCGCACCCTCATCTCCGTAGTGGTGCACGTGACTAGTCCGGGCGACCGGCAGAGCATCATGAGGTCTGGGCCGCGTCGTCTCGAACGCGATACCACATCGCGTAGAGCGCAGGCAGGAAGAACAGGGTCAGGACTGTGGCGACGAGAAGACCCCCCATCATCGCATAGGCCATGGGCCCCCAGAACACTTCTCCCGCGATCGGTATCAGCCCAAGAACCGCAGCCGCCGCTGTCAGCAGTATGGGTCGAAGTCTGTGCGTCGCGGCATCAACGATGGCCTGCCTGCGGTCCATCCCTTCGCTTTCATTCGCCTGAATCTGCGCGATGAGCACGACGGAATTGCGGATGATCATCCCGGTGAGTGCAAACACGCCCAACATCGCGACAAACCCGAAGGGCTTGTGCGAGAGCAATAGGGCGAGCGTGACTCCGATGAGTCCGAGGGGCGCGGTGAGCATCACGATTGCAAGCTTCTGCACGCTTTGTAGCTGAACCATCAGAATGAGCAGCATCAGAATGAACATAACCGGAATCACCGCGAGCACCGACCGTTGGCCCTTGGCGCTCTGCTCGACGGCGCCGCCGTCTTCCAGCCGGTAGCCGGGCGGCATCCACGCGCGGATCTTGTCCATTGCATCGGCTAGTTGCTGATTGACGGTCGCGGCTTGAATCGCCGGAACGATATCCGCCTGTACGGTAATGGTCGGCAACCGATCGCAGCGCCAGACCACGGGTTCCTCGAGCCCGTAGGAAAAGCTGGCGATCTGCGCGAGCGGTACGGAGTTGCCGTTGGGCAGACGGATCTGCAGATCACGAAGCGCCCCGAGGTCCTTGCGATCTTGATCCACTGCCCGGCCACGCACGTCGACCAAGTAGATATCATCTCGCAATTGCGTGACCGTCCGACCGGATAGGACGTCGTTCAATGATTTCGCCACTTGCTCCGAGGTCATTCCGACCAGGCGCGCTTTCTCTTGATCGACCGTGACGAGCACCGAGCGACTCATGTCGTACCAGTTGAAGTTGATGGTGCGAGTATTCGGATTCGACCGAAGTGCCGTAGAGACCTGGTCCGCGAGAGCCCGAACCATGCCGATGTCTGACCCGCCGACCCGGTACTGAATGGGCCAGTCCACCGGCGGTCCAAGTTGGAGCGGCTCAACTCGCGACAGCACCGCCGGAAACTGCTCATCGAGCACTTTCTGTAGCCGGTCGCGCACACTGTCGCGCACATCGTAGCTTTTGGTGACCACCACGGCCTGAGCATAATTGGCGTTCTCGAGTTGCACATCCAGCGGCAAATAGAACCGCACGGCGCCGGCGCCGACGTAGAAGCTGTGAGATTCGATACCTGGGTCATCGAGCAGGACCTTCTCCAGGCGCGCGACCTCGTCTTGAGTGCCCGCGATCGATCCATTGTGCGGCAGCGTGAGACTCACCAGTAGTTCCGCTCGGTCGGCAGCCGGGAAAAACTGCTGCTCCACCAATGTGAATGCGGCGAGCGAGACGAAGAACAGTGCCGCCGTCCCGGCGACCACCCATCGACGCCGCCGAAGTGCCCACACCAGTTGCTGGCGGAACAGGCCAGTCATTCGGCTCTCTTCATGCGGCGCCTCCTGTGCAGATCGTTCCTTGAGCAGCAGATCGCCGAGGTAGGGGATGAAGATAATGGCCACAATCCACGAGACCAGCAGTGCTATTGCAACCACGGCAAAGAGGGTGAAACAGTATTCACCCGCGCCACTTTTGGCAAAACCGACCGGAAGGAATCCGGCGACAGTCACCAAGGTTCCGGTCAGCATGGGAAATGCCGTGGACGTGTACGCAAAGGTGGCAGCCTTGAAGAGATCGAAGCCCTCCTCGAGCTTTCGAATCATCATTTCTACCGCGATCATCGCATCGTCGACGAGAAGACCGAGGGCAATGACCAGCGCACCGAGTGAAATGCGCTGCAGGCTGATGCCTTCTATACCCATGGCAACGAATGTGATCGCGAGCACCAACGGGATGCACACCGCGACGACCACACCGGCGCGCAGGCCCAGGCTCGCGAAGCTGACCAGCAACACGATGACAACCGCCTCGGTGAGCGCGCGGGTGAAGTGACCCACCGACTCCTGCACCACCTCCGGCTGATTTGCGACCCGATGCGGATCTATCCCTAAGGGCAAATCCTTTTCAACCCGGCGCATGGCGGCCTCGATGTCTTTACCCACTTCCAGAATGTTGCCGCCCTTGACCATTCCCACGGCGAGACCGATGGCAGGCTCGCCGTTGTAGCGGAACAGCGAGGTGGGCGGGTCTTCGTAGCTACGGGCCACTTTGGCAAGATCGCGCAGCGGCACCAGCCGGCCATTCACGTTGATGCTCAACTGCTCGATATTCTCGATCGTTTTGAGTTGGCCGCTCACGCGCACCGACACCCGATCGCGGGACGTCTCGAGAATGCCGGAAGCACTGACGGCATTCTGTGCGCGCAGCGACTCCGCCAGCTGATCGGTGTTGATGCCGCGCCCGGCGAGCTCGCGCGTCGAAAAGTCGACATAGACGACTTCGTTTTGCACCCCGATGAGGTCTACCTTGCCGACATTCGGAACCCGCAATAGCTCTGAGCGGACCGATTCCACGTGATCGCGCAGTTCCCGGTAGGTGAAGCCATCGGTCGTGAAGCCGTAGATGACCGCGTAGACATCGCCGAATTCATCATTGAAGAACGGCCCCTGGGTACCCTCCGGCAAAGTCTGCCGCATGTCCGCAATTTTCTTGCGCACCTGGTACCATTGGTCGGGCACCGCTGACGGGGGAGTCTGATCCTTCAGGTTCACCATCAACGTGGCTTCGCCGGGCTTGGTATAGCTCGAGATGTAGTCGATCCACTGCAACGACTGCAAGGCCTTTTCCAAGCGGTCCGTGACTTCGCGCGCCGTGTCCTCCGCGGTGGCGCCGGGCCAGACGGCGCGTACCACCATGACTTTAATGGTAAACGGCGGGTCCTCGTCCCGCCCGAGATGATCGATGGAGAGCAGCCCGGCCACCGCAAGCAGGACCATCAGGAATCCCGCGAATGACTTGTGTTCGAGCGCCCAGGCGGAGGCGTTGAACTGGTTCATGTCCCGGAATCCGGTAGTAGCCGTACCTTTTGTCCTGCGAGCAGCTTGTGCACGCCGGCAGTGACGATGCGCTCGCCGCTCCGAAGGCCGCTCGATACCTCGACACTGTCCGTGTCGTAACGAATCACGCCGATCGGGCGCAGTTCGATGGTTTGATCATCCTTTACGATCCACACTGCGCTCTTGCGGTCTTTTTCATACAGGGCGGTGGAGGGAATTCGGATGCCTCGAGTTGCATGACCGGCTTCGAGAGTGACGATGGCGTTCAGGCCGAGGCGCCAACCGGGCGGCTGGCCGGGCAGGGTGCATTTGACTCGGTAAGTGCGCGTGACGGGGTCGGCACTGGGGGAGACTTCGCGCACATTGGCCACCAGCGGCTTATCGCGCGCCGACAGAAGCGCCGCGGCGACAGTTTTGGCATTCCGGACTGAATCGACTTGGCTGTCCGCCACGTCAAACACCACGTCGAGCTCCGACGGCTGAGCGAGTGTCGCGACCGCCTGCCCCTGGGAGAGTACTGCACCAACGTCCGCGGATATTCGGGTGATAACCCCGTCCCGGTCCGCGCGCAACGTCGTGTAGTTGAACTGGCGGCGCCGCAGATCCAAGTCGGACGTGGCCTGCTGCAATCGTGACTGCGCGGTCTTGGCCGCGGTCTGCTGCTCTATGTACGCTGTGCGTGTGGTGAGCCCTCGCTCGAGCAGGTGGCGATAACTCGCTTCTTCCGACGAAGCTCGGGCCAATTCGGCCTGTGCCGCGCTCACGGCACTCTGCGCCGATTCCACCGCGACTTTTTCGTCGGTGGGGTCGAGCTGAGCCAGGATCGTGCCCGCGGAGACAAATGCGCCGACCTCTGCCGGGCGCGCAATCACCTTGCCGGCAACCTGAAAACCGAGATCAGACTCGTGGCGCGCGCGAATTTCCCCGGTGTAGGTGACGTTGTCGGCATACTGCCCAGTTCCCACGACCGTGGTGCGCACGGGCCGAATGTCGGTGGTGGCCTCGTGCTTGGCATGGCAGGCGGCGAGCAACACAATGAGTGTCATCAATCCACTGTTGGAGACAATCCGCTTGGTATTCATCGTAGTGCTTGCCCTCTAAAGCAGTCAGTGCGTCGGGATCGATATTCCGTGAGTGGCAAACCACGAGTCGACGGTGCTGTACCAAGGTTCCCGCGTCTGGGGATCGAGTAGTACGTCAAAGCTGTTGGACACCCGAAGCGTGTCGGCAAAATCGATGAGGAAGGTGAATATCGCCTGCGCTTGCGACAGCTCCGCATTCAGTGCGGCATCCTGAGCACTGATCAGATCAGTAATCGATACCACTCCGCGTGCGTACGCATCCGCGACTTTTGTGTAATTTTCATGCGCTGCCGCGGCGGCTTCGCGTGACAGGGCAATCGCCGGATACGACGAGGGAATGCGCGCAAGCACTGACCGCGCCCGCGCGTCGACCGCATCCACGGTGGCGTCCCGCTGGGCGTCGAGCTGCTTGAGCTGATGCCGGTACTCCGACAGTCTCGCTCTGAGTGCACCTCCTAAGAAAATGGGAATGGTCGCTTGGATACCGACGAACCAGGCGCTGTTGTTCGGAGTCAAAGGCGTGCGCTGTGACCCGGCGCCGCCGCGGCTGAATTGATCGGAGGCGATGCCGACGGCGGCTATGTCCGGAATGAAGAAAGCGCGGCGCGCCGAGGTCACCTCGCGCTGCTGCCCGGCGAGAAGCTCATCGGCCCGTTTCACTTCCGGTGAATATTCATGGGCTTGGGCAAGGATGAACTCGCGAAAGACCGTCCACTTCGCCGGGGTATCGAGATATCTTTGCGTGTGCGGGCTTGCGATCCATTTGAGAGGTTCATCGATTCCCGCGTCCGCTACCAGGAGGGGGCGCGATGCGTCGTCATGCATGAGCCGGCCCAACTCCACCGTGGCCTGCCGAACGTTGGCTTCCGCTGTGAGCAGGTCCTGACGCGCGGTCGCCATTTGGGCCACCCACCGCAGATAGTCGGATCGGGTGGACAGACCGACGGCCTCACGCGCACGCGAGGTTTCGAGATTTTGGCGCGTATTCTCCACATCCTGCCGGCGTACGCTTTCCACCGACTTGGTGCGCAGCAAGCTGAAATAGGCTGTCGCGGTTTGTTGCAGCGTATCCAATAGTTCCTGATGGGCCTGCTCGTTGGCCGCGGCTGCGAGGTGCCGCGACACAGACCAGCCGGCCCAGGCACTGTCGCGGTAGAGTGGAAGCTGCGCTACTCCGCCTGCCTCACTGGTACGCTGCGCCAGCAGCAAGGGATTGGCATGACTGGCATCGATCTGGGTGTGAGACACATTGGCTGCAAGGCTCGGCAACAATGCACTTCGCGCGATTCGTGTCTGGTCAGCGGCAATGTCCGCGCCAAGCTGTGATGCGCGAAGAGTCGGATTATCGCGGATCGCGGCATCCAAGGCCTGAAGCAAGCTGATACGGTTCTGGTCCTGCATCGTGTCGGCGCCGATCTGCACCGCGTCGGTGAGATCATCCCAACGCGGGGAGAAGCCAATGAGCTGTGCGGTGTGCATGTTGACCACCAGGCGCTCTTCGCTGGAAGCCGCCACCTCGATGTTAGCCGCGTCATCGCCCTCGACGATTCGTTGAATGTCGAGCGCGACGCGGCGCGCCAGACGCGCTGTCCGTTCCGTGTCGGAAGAAGCCGCCAGCAGGATTCCCTGTTCCACCTCGCTTCGACCAAGCAGCGAAAAGGTCGGCAATTTTCGTTGAGCCAGCTGATCTGCGAGCGAACGAATGTCATCGCCGGACAGCCGCATCAGCGGGGCGACGTACACCGCATCTGTGCTTGGCGGCAGAGTGGCGAGGGAATCGGTGAGGTTATTGACCGGACGCAGCACGATGGTTGCGCCGGTGGCGGCCTCGAGCTCCGTGGCCTTGATCTTCAATTCCCGAACGACTTCAAGCGCCAGCGGGTCTGCCAGCACCACTAAGTGCGAAAAGCCGATGATCCGATGAAACGTGCGGACTTGGTCCTCGACCCGATTGAAGTTAGTAACGTAGGTGAAATTGTGACGGCCGCTTGCGCCGTTCTTCATTGGAAAGGTCTGAAGCACGGGGTCCAGAACGGAGGCCGCAATGGTGGGCTTCGGTAACTTACTTCGGTGTGCGACCAAGTGGCTTGCCGCGAACCCCAGTGTCACGACGACGTCGACCTGTGGGTCGGCTTCCAGCCGATCCAGTGCCGCGTTCAGCGCGGATGCGCTCCAATCGCCGTTCAGCCGGGCTTGCGGTGCGACGGTCAGCCTAAGACCGTCGCCATAGACTTCGGCGCCCGCATGTTCGAGAGCATCCGCGCTGATGTCTTCTCGCGCGGCGGGGCCATCTATGAGAACGCCGACGCGAACCTCGCGTGCCGAAAGAGGGGCTGTAACCGAGAGCAAGATTGCGAGTCTTAGTGCCCAGGCGATAGGCGCCGCTAAAGATACCCGGAACACGCCGGCCACTAGACGAACAGAAGGCGCGCCGCACGGAGCTGTGGCCAGCGGTTCTGAAAATCGCTTTGCCGTATGGTGTGGTCGACCGACAGCGGTCCGCCGCCGCGCGCCGCGAACACCGCGATCATCACGGCCCAAAAGACGCCGAACTCATAGCCGCCTTCCGGCAATGCCCATACATAGCCGATCTGAAAATGTCCGCCCCACAACATCGACAACAGCAAATACACCGATCCTAGCAATGCAACGGGGCGCGTAAAGAGTCCCAGTACGAGCCCGATCGCAGTAATGAGCTCGACCGATCCGGCGAGAATCACCTGCATCGCAGGCATCTGGAGGCCGAGGCTCGCAAAATACAGGGTGTAGATCTTGAATTGGAACGGTCCGCCTAGAACATGACTCCCGAAATGAGGGACGAACATCAACCCCACATAGATTCTGATGAATGCCAATGCCGTGATATTGAGCGACGATTCCCGAGAATCCGCCGATGCCGCGACAGACGCGGCGCGCAGAACGAATTGGACGAACACCAGTGCGCCCAGAAGCCAGCCCAGAAGTTCGAAGCCCGGGACACCCGGGCCGGTCGCGACCAGCAGGTCAAGATCTTCAGGTTTCAGCCCCGCGAGGTTGGCTGGAGGGTGCAAACGCAGAATGCTGAACAAGCGCGAAACCACCGCCGTGGCCAGTGCCAGCGCCGCCAGGGCTGTAAAGGATCCGCGTAGCTGCCAAAGAGCCGATATCAACAGCAACGCCATCCAAACCGTGGTCGATGCGGCAAACCAGGCGGTGACGGGTTGGCCAAGGAGAACGCTCGATCCCCATCCGATCATGATGACTGCGACGGCCACCGTCAGACGGCTCAGCCAGTGGACGTACTTATCGATATTCATGACATTATTTCCTCAAGATAGAAACGTCCTCATGCCTGTCTCGTCGGTTCACCCGTCACGCTAGGTGCGTCGTCGGAGAGCTACGCGAACACTAGGCTGCCGAACCGGGCAGCCCGGTGATCGTCGGCGGACCACGTTCTATGATCGGCGTTGCGCTTCGAGCGGAGAGGACCCACCGCGCAATTTCGTCCTTTCGCGCAAACCACACGTCAGGCTTAGAGCGTGCGTAAGTGAGAAATCGGTCGAGACTCCGTACGCGATTCGCGTGACCTGAAATGCGATCGTGGAGGCTCACGACCATCATGCGACGACGATGGCTGCCTTCGTCGTATAGTTGATCGAATTCATCACGCAGCGCCTGCTCGTAGGCGGCCGCATCCCAGCCGACGAACGGGAAGGACACGATGTCGTTCAGATGAAACGTGTAGGGAACGGTGACGAATTCGCCGCCCTTGAGCGGGACGATGAATGGCTCGTCCCGGCTCGGCTCATCGATGTGATAGACGAAGCCCAGGCTCTGCAGAATGTCGAGTGTTCTTGGTGAATTGCGCATCCAATAAGCGTTCCAGCCGACCGGCTTCTGACCGGTAGCCTTTTCAATGCTCTCCGCCCCATCGGCGATGAAGCGGCGCTCGGCTTCGGGGTCCAGCGCGTAGCTGTTCTCCCAAGTGCGCCCGTGAGCGGCTGCTTCATGCCCCCGTTTGACGATTTCGCGCGCGAGGTCCGGCGCCTTGTCTACCGCACGCCCGATCATGAACGAGGACATTTTGATCTTGTGCTTATCGAACAGATTCAGGATGCGTGGGATGCCTTCATACACGCCGTATTCAAAGAAGGCATTCGTGGGCAGATCAGGTAAACCCTGCTGGATAGGATCGGGAATCACACCGCCCGCGCCCGAGATCGGCTGCCCGCCGGCTTCGAACATGAGCGAGAAGCTGACGGCCAAGCGTGCACCGTGAGGCCAGGTTGACGTTGTACCGGGCATGCTCGTCTCCTTGGGTGCACTCTGAATAACCGAGTCCCCATGAACTGCCGCCGGGACAGCGAGCGCGGCGGCAGCCGCGAAGAGCGTCCGGCGTGAGATTTGGTACTGGTCATCGTCGAATCGCGCTTCCGCCATACTGGTACTCCCCTCATCATTTGTCCGCGAAACGGGCTCGCTCCTGCACGCCATTGATCCGCCAAGTGTCGGACATGGACACGCGCGCGACGAGCGGTGATAACCTTGACACTGCGGTGTAGATTAATCTTCCTGGATCGCCGGTCCGATTTTCCAATCGCACGGCGTCTCAATAACTTCCGACTTGATCGTTTTCCTTGGTCGTGGGCCTCAATTGGTCGGGCAGCGCTTTGCGCCACGGATAGCCGCGTGCGGCGAGCGAATTAGTCTTTCATCATCGCCTTCAACGCGCCCCAACTGGCTTGCCCGCCATTCCGCGGAGCGAGTGGCACCGCTCAGGAAATAATCGCGGTGATGGGATACGAGGGCGCGGAAATCGGGCATGCTCATGAATTGATCTCCTCATCATTTTGTCCGCGATACGGCCTGGCTGCCGATCGCGCCATCTGGTTCAGTGCAGCAGTCAGGACATTGACAGCCGCCCCAACCTCGGAGAGCACTCCATGACGTTTCGCGATCCAGTTAGGATTGTTATAGGAAAGCCATGTGACGCCCGATGCATCCTGCCAGACCAGAGCTTTCAGTGGCAGGTCAATCCCGGTCGTCTGGACTAATTCCATCAGCGGAGTGCCGCCTCTTGCATTGCCAAAGATCAGTAGCTCGGTCGGCCGCAGGGATAGTCCAACGGCTGCGGCCCCGGCCGCATGGTCAATATGCGCAAACGCGATCATGCCCCGTGTCCTGACCTCGGCCTCGAAGCGGTTCATGGTCTCTTCCGGCCCGTAGCTGCTTCGTATGGTTGTTAATCCGCGCACGGCCATTGTTTGCACAGAGTGGAGTCCGACAATCGATATCCTTAGCGGTGCCCAGTCATGGGCTCGAGGACCCTTGAAGAGATTCTTCGAGGCCAAGATTTTTGCCCAGACAGCTATACGTGGTCTTTCCAGATCGCCCGGTTGATGCCAAAACGCCGGGTGTCGGCCCTGTCCGCAACGCCCGGCGAAAACAAGAATCTTGGGGCCACGCGGGGCCACGCGCGTAACCTACTGATTTAGCGGATTATCCGCGGATGTGTCGCCGGCGACGAAGCGAGCTCTTGCCCGCGCACTCGATGCCCCTCACCGCTGGTCAGTCAGTCATTCGTGCGCGCAAAGAAGCTCTTCAGACTTTTCTTCAGGATTATTCAGCACAACCGCAAGGAATGGATCCGCCCGCGAAAGTAGGATGCCGAATCAGCGAGGTGAGCAATGCGCTGTGGCGATTCCAAGACTGACTCTTCGGCCGACCTATTCGACGTGGAATGCGGCCAGATGCATCGCACAGGTATTGTCGTTGACGAGCCGGTCTGGCGCGTTCCGCGCCAGACCTCGGCGATGGCATTGTCGGCGTCGAAGGTGGTCGCCACTCGATGGCATGCCGGCAGCGAGCACGAGCAGGAGTTTGGCGCCGAAACACCCGCCGATCGCTACGTTGTCAAGATCGTGCTACGGAGCACGAATATTCGATTCAGAGTGTCGGGGAGAACCGTGCACGATGGCGTCACCACCCCTGGGACGGTCCACGTCACCGAGCCGGCCGTGCCGGTTCGTTGCCTGTTTCGTGGGCCGTACGATGTATTGCACCTGCACGTGCCCAACAGTCTTATCGCCGAACTCGCGCGCGACGTGACCGGCCATCCGGTGCCGGAGCTCTGCTCGAAGAGCGTTCCAAGCAAAGATATTACGGTCGATTCGCTCGGGCGTGCGTTGCTTGAGGCCGATCGGGTGGGGGGCTCGTTCGGACAGCTCTATGCGGACTCCATCAGCATCGCCATCGTCGCAAGGCTCCTGGCTTCGGCGAACTGCGAGGCCACGACCGAGCGGCCGAAAGTGGGCGAGCTTGCGCGATGGCGGCTGAAGCGAGCCATCGACTATGTCGAGGCCCAGCTCGACAAGCCCGTGAGCCTCGCCGATGTTGCCTCGTCGGCCGGCCTTACGCGCATGCATTTCGCAGCGCAATTTCGGGCTGCCACGGGTCTGCGGCCCCACGAATACCTGCTGCGCCGCCGGATCGAGCGGGCTCAAGAGATGCTCGTCGGGACCAACATGTCGTTGGTGGACGTCGCGCTGTCGGTCGGTTTCCAGACCCAGGCACACTTCACCAGCGTTTTCAAACGCTACGCGGGACAGCCACCGCGCGCATGGTGCGAGTCCCGCGGCGTTTCGAACCGCGAGCGCCGGCTATTGGGCTACCGTTCAGTTGCAATCTCCGACGCCCAGACTCGCGTGGTCAGGAATCTGACGAGGCGAGCACTGTCGGTGGGAGCTCTCCCTTAGGTCGATTTTGTGGGCCGCGATATCACCGCGGTCAGCCTCGTACCGCCCGACGGTGGTGTTGCAATTCGCAATGAGCCCCCGAGCGCCAGCAGTCGTTCTTCCAGACCGATTAATCCCAGCGAGGTCGGCTTGGACCGATCTGCATCGGAGATTCCGCGTCCATTGTCGGTGACAACAATTTGAATTCCGTCACTCTGGAGTTC
>Ga0137409_10001192_pt1 | contig 28287 bp, 29 predicted proteins | sample CZODoug1_16funga_FD_122059 | JGI IMG/M metagenome (GOLD analysis project Ga0137409, IMG submission 122059) | Vadose zone soil fungal communities from Angelo Coast Range Reserve, California, USA - CZODoug1_16fungal (Hybrid Assembly) | ecosystem: Environmental > Terrestrial > Soil > Vadose zone...
ACGGTATCGGCATCGAGGTCATCGCCGCCGGGCTGAAAGTGCTGGAGGTGCTGGCGCAGCGCGAGCGCGGCTTCCGCCTCAGGATCGAGCACTTCCCGTGGAGCAGCGATTATTACCTCAAGCACGGGCACTACATCCCCGAAGGCGGACTCGAAAAACTCAAGCAGTTCGACGCCATCTTCTTTGGCGCGGTCGGCGCTCCCGATGTGCCCGACCACGTCTCGCTGTGGGGACTGCGGCTGCCGATCTGCCAGGGCTTCGACCAGTATGCCAACGTGCGGCCGGCGCGCGTGCTCCCGGGCATCCGAAGCCCGCTCGCGAACGGCAACGCGATCGACTGGGTCATCATCCGCGAGAATTCGGAGGGCGAGTATTCCGGCAGCGGCGGGCGGGCGCACCGGGGCCTGCCGGAAGAAGTCGCGACCGAAACTTCGATCTTCACGCGCACCGGCGTGGAGCGCATCCACCGCTTCGCGTTCGGGCTTGCGCGCGGCCGCCCGCGCAAGCATCTGACGCTCGTCACCAAGTCGAACGCGCAGCGTCACGGCATGGTGATGTGGGACGAGATCTTCTACGAGGTGGCAAGGGACTTTCCCGATGTTGCGACCCAGCGCGTGCTGGTGGACGCGGTGACCACGCTGATGGTGCTCAAGCCGCAAACGCTCGACACTTTCGTCGCCACCAACCTGCATGCCGACATCCTGTCCGACCTGGCCGCCGCGCTCTCGGGCAGCCTCGGCATCGCGCCGACGGCAAACCTGAATCCGGAACGGAAATTCCCGTCCATGTTCGAGCCGATCCACGGTTCCGCGTTCGACATTACCGGCAAGGGCATCGCCAACCCGGTTGCGACCTTCTGGACGGCGTCCATGATGCTCGAGCACCTCGGCGAGCAGGACGCAGCGGGACGCCTGATGCGAGCGGTCGAGGCGGTCACGGCCAAGCGAATACACACGCCCGACCTGGGCGGCGAGGCCACCACGGACATCGTCACCGGGGCAGTCTGCGACAGCCTGTGATGTCCCCGATATCCGCACCGTTTGGGTGTGGTCGCTGATACAATAGCCGCCGCGTTCCGCGCAATCCAGGGGAAAAGCGTGAAGCAGATTTTCGAATACATACAGTCGTTTACCGTGATCGGGCTGGTGATCATGGGTATCGGCGGCGTGGCCTACAACATGTTCAAGGAGAATGGCTGGCTCGGAACCATTCTCGGCAGTATCTGGAGCGCGCAGTTGCAGCACCCGGCGATCGCGATTCCAGTCACCATCGCGGTGCTGGTCATCGGCAAATTGTGGATCAACCACAACCGCGCCACCGGGCACACCAGCAAGCTGCCCGACATGCTCATCTATGTGGTCATGGGCGCGGGCGCGTACTTCATCTGGCAACTCGTCGTTAACGGCTCGCTCTGACCGCGCGCGACGCGGTAGCGCCACAGCACGGCGCTGCCGATCTTCCAGGACCCGATCGTGCGCCGCCCTACCTAGCGAGAACGGCCTGGTCGGCCTCGAGCCTTGCGATGGTCGCGGCATCGTATCCAAGGCCGGCCAGCACGTCGCGCGTGTGCTCGCCAACCCGGGGAATGTCGAGCCGCGTACCGAAACGCGCCCCATCCATCTCGATCGGCAGGTTCGGAACCTTGGTCTTTGCGCCGTTGGACAGCGTCACCGGCGTCAGCCCGCCCGACGCGTTCAAGTGCGGATCGTCGAACAGGTCTTCCGGCTTCGCGATCGGCGCGAACGGCAGGCCCAGTCGCTCGCACTTGTCCATCAGATCCTGCTTGCTCATTTTCGCGAAGAGTGCCGTCACAATCGGGATGATGCGCGGGCGCGCATCCACCCGCTGCGGGTTGGTCTTGAGTGCCGGATCGGCAAGCAGATTCCCCAGATCGAAGGCTTCGCAGAAAATTTTCCATTGCGTGTCGGTGACCACGCCGACGAACACCAGTTCGCCGTCGCAGGTCTTGAAGTTGTCATAGAGCGCCCAGGCCCGGACCCGGTCCGGCATGGGTGAAACCGGCTTGCCGGTCGCCAACCCTTCCATCATGTGCTGCGCCATGAGGAACGCGTTGTTTTCGTAGAGCGCGCTCTGCACGTACTGGCCTTTCCCGGTCTGGTTGCGCTGGTGCAGCGCGCCCAGAATCGCGATCGCGCCGAACATGCCGCCCATCACGTCGTTGACGGAGGCCCCCGCGCGCAGCGGACCATAACGCCCGCCGGTCATGTAAGCGAGCCCACCCATCATCTGCACGACCTCGTCGAGGCCGGTGCGGTGCTCGTAGGGGCCGGGCAGGAATCCCTTCAGTGAGCAGTAGATAAGCGCAGGCTTGAGCTTGCGCAGCGCTTTTTCACCGAAGCCGAGCTTGTCCATCGCGCCGGGCCGGAAGTTCTCGGTGACCACGTCCACGCTGGCAATGAGCTTCAGCACGGCCTCGCGCCCCTGCGGCGACTTCAGGTCCACCGCGAAGCTCTTCTTGTTGCGATTGTAGGTCGGGAAGAACCCCGCGCCGGAGGCGACGAGCTTGCGCGTGTGGTCGCCGTCGAGCGGCTCGACCTTGATGACTTCGGCGCCCATGTCCGCGAGCACCAGCCCGCAGGTCGGCCCCATCACCACGTGACAGAACTCCGCGACACGGATGCCCTCGAGCGGCAGTCGCTTCGCGCTCATGCCGTTCTCCCCGACGCAGGCACGAATCCCTTCGTAATGCCGGCGTCGGGCACATAACCGTAGAGCGGCTCGCCGGGTATGCCCTCCGCAACGATCTTGCGGATCGCGAGCAGCTTGCCGAGATCGATGCCGGTCCTGAGGCCCATGGACTCCAGCATGAAGACGAGGTCCTCGGTCACGATGTTGCCGGTCGCGCCGGGGGCGAACGGACAGCCACCCAGCCCGCCGAGCGAGGAATCGAACGTCCGCACGTCCACTTCCAGCGCCGCGACGACGTTGGCGAGACCCAGCCCGCGCGTATTGTGCAGGTGCGCGCCGCCCAGCTTGTCCCCGATCGCCGAGCGAACTTTCCTGAATACCCGCCGGATCTGCTCCGGATTGGCATAACCCGTGGTATCGGCGAGCCCGACCTCGTCGCAGCCCGCCTCGATCGAGGCTGCCGCCATGCGCACCACTTCATCCTCGCTGACCGCGCCCTCGATGGTGCAACCGAACACCGTGGACAGGCCGGACTCGATTTTCGGCCGCCGCGCCGGCGGCAGGCTGTCCCGCAGCTCGCAGATCTTTCTCGCGCTGGCAATCGCTTCGTCGGGCGTCATGCGCACATTGGACAGGCTGTGGGATTTCGAAACTGAAATCGTCAGCGTGATCTTGTGCGCGCCGGCCTGCATGGCCCGCTCGGCCCCCTTGTAGTTGGGCGCGAGGACGGCGACATTGAGCCCGGGTAGGGTCAGCGCGTGCGCCACGACCTCGGCTGCGTCCACCATCTGCGGGATCAGCTTCGGCGGCACGAACGAACAGCATTCGATCTCGCGCAGCCCCGCCGCGGCCCCCGCGCTGATCCAGCGCTTCTTGTACTCGGTCGGCATGAACTGCTTGGTGTTCTGCAGCCCGTCCCGCGGACCGACCTCGCTGACGAGCACGTCTATCGCTTGCATGGCGTTCTCCCGTTGTCGGCGCGCCCGCTTCCTACTTCTTCGCGGCGAGCATTTCCTTCAGGCCGCGCAACGCCACCCAGTAACCGAAGATGCCGAAGCCGGTGACGACGCCGCGGCTCGCCGTGGCGATTTCCGACACCCTTCCCCGCCGCGCCGGATTGGAAATGTGGAGCTCGATCGTCGGGAACTTTACTTGCGCGATAGCCGCGGTCAGCGCCGGGTAGCCCGTCGTGAAGCCCGCCGGGTTGATGATCGCGGCATCGACGGCGCCGTCATGGGCGGCGTAGAGCCTGTTGATGACCGCACCCTCGACGTTCGAGTGAAATATCTCGACCTTCATACCCAGCTCGGACGCGTATTTGCGGATGTGTTTGTCGTATTCCGGCAGCTTCATGGGGCCGAAGACCTCGATCTGCGCTTTCCCGCGCATGTTCATGCCGGCACCGTGGACGACGAGGACTTTGGACATATCGGGGTCTCCTGAATAGGGATGCTGCCGACACTTTACTGCATCTTTGATGATAAAGTTTGCCGGGATCAGGCTCCGGCAACCCATCAACCCGAAGGAGAAACGTCATGAGCATCAAGCGCCACAACCCCGGCCCCGTTCTGTGCCGCGCCGTCGAGCACGGCGGGCTGGTCTACGTTGCCGGCACCACCGCCGACAACCGCAGCGCTCCCTGCAAAACGCAGTCCGAGGAAGTACTGAATAAGATCGACGCCGCCCTTGCCGCCGCGGGCAGCAACAAGTCGAAACTCCTGTGGGCGCAAGTCTGGCTCGCCGACATCCGCGAGAAAGAGCAGATGGACGCCGCCTGGAAGGCGTGGGTGGACCCGGACAACAAGCCGGTGCGCGCCTGCGTGGAAGCCCGCCTCGGCACCCCCGATACTCGCGTGGAGATCATGGTCACCGCCGCCAAGTAACCCGTGGATCGTGGGTTGTGGATCGTGGATCGAATAACTCTGAGAAACGGGTACGCAGGTCGTAAGGGTCGACCCACGAATCACGACCCACGTTTTTCGCGGCTTAGCTGGAAGCGCCGCGACGGGACTGGACTTCGATTTCAGCCATCTTCGCGAGGTCGCGATGCAGGCGCGCGACGCGCTCGATCTGGCCCTTGGCGGGAAAACGCTCGTAGAAGCCTTCCATGCGGAACTCGCGCATGCGCTCGGTCCAGGGCGCAAGGCGTTTCTCCCAGCGCTGCTGGCGCCCGTCGGTCGGCTCGGCATCAGCGCGCGCCAGGTCGGCGCACACGCGGATCATCGCTTTCAGCGTGACCGGCTTGGTGACCATGTAATTCGGGTGTCCCCAAGAAGTGCTCCACACCTTCTGGCAGGCCTTGAGGAAATCGCGCACGATCGCGTAATAACGGTCGGCCTCGCGCGTCACGTGGCCGGCGCGCTGGATCTTGCGCCACTCCCCACTGACCCAGCGGTGCAGCTCGTTGAAAAGCTCCGCCTGCAGTATCCATTTCTCCTGCTGGCTGCGCCCGCCGAGGCGGTTGATGCGGTACTTGAGCGGGCTGTCACCCTCGCGGTAGAGCTTGTCCACCAGCTTGGCGGCGAAGCGCCTGTCAGGATCGGCCCACGAAATACGCTCATAGAGATCCACCAGGTGGCTCTTGTTGATGCGCGTGGGCGTTGAATTGATGATGACGAACATCTCAGCGGCGAAGTCTTCGCTGCGGCTGTCGAAGATCACGCACGGCACGTGGATATTGTTGCCCTCGCCCGGGCGCTCGCGCAGGTAGAACTGCAGCGCCGCCAGGCGGTGCTGGCCGTCGATGATCAGGAACTTGGCGCCCGGCTCTTGGAGGTGGCCGACGCTCTGCTCCGCAGCCAGCGCTTTGAATTCCAGCTTCTCGCCGGTGAAGAGCAGCACGGTGCCGGGGATCGGCGGCTGGCTCACCGCCATCTCGTAGAAGTTCTTGAGCGCCCGGACCTTGGCGCGCGACAGCAGCCGCTGGAAGGCCGCATCGTTATGCTCGATGCGGGCAATAAACTGGGCTATCTCGTCGCTCTGCGCGATCACCTGGGGCGCGATTTGATCGCCTTCCCCGTAAAATCGGCTGATGAAACGCACCTTGGCGAGGATGTCCTTCGCCGGGATGCTCGCGAAATAGAAAGTGCCGTCCTTCTGTCGGATGCGCGTGGCAAGCATGACTCTGATACCCCGTTGTTGTTACCCGCCGGCAAACCAGAGCAGCCGCCTGAGCGACTGGCGGCTGCCAATGCCCATTTTAGCGTTTTAGGGGCGCTGGCGCGAACCAGCCCCCTCCGGGGGTCGCACGATGTGGAATATCGGGCGTACCCGGCTACTACAGCGTCATATCAACGCGGGTCGAGACGGCTAGCGCCGCCGATAGATCTCGCGGTTGGCCCGGTCGAGGTCCCGGTGCAGATCCCGGCGCTCTTCCTGGGTAAGCCTGCCCGGATTGCGCTTGTCCTGCCCCCCCGGCTGCTTATCGCGTTCACCGCGCTGGAACTGCCCGGGGCCCTTCTTCATGGGCTGCTCCTGCCCCTGCACCAGCGCGCCAAAGCCGTTGCGCCCGTCGCGTGCATCCGCGACCAGCGCCAGCCACAGCGCGCATGCAACCGCTATCAGGAGCAATCTCTTCAAAAGCGGGTCTCCATTGTCCACTCGGCGCTGCGTCCGCGCGTCGCAGATTTGATTATGCCAGTGCGTGCCAGCCGGGCAGACGGACTCATTTGTAACGGAGTGTTACACATGAACCCGGAACGCATTAATCATTTACCGCCGCCAAGAAACAGGGTTGTTTATCGCCAACCACCGTCGTGGGCCCCACGCCATTACCTACCGGATGCGGATATAGAGGTTGGGAACCACAACGTGGATCCCGGGCGCGGGCGCCGCGTAGGCCGGGTAGGCGGAGTAAACCGCCTGCGGATACACCGGCACCGGGCGCCAGTATTCACGCACGACGACGCGCTCGTAGGCGTGGTGCCCGTGCCAATGCCTGTCATGGTTCCGGTGTCCCGGGCCACCATGTGCCCAAACCGGGGTCGACAGTGCAAACGCGGCTGCGGCCAATCCACCGATCATCAGTTTGCTTTTCGTAAACATTGCGGTCTCCTTGTGTGCGGGTCAACACCCATTCGAGCGACGACCCATCCTAAGTGTTTTGACGCTCGGCGAATGGCTGCGCTCCGGCTGATTTGCAACAATTTGTTTCAACGGCGCGGTAGGCAATACACTGTTACATAATTCTGGCGCGCAAGTGCCTGACCGGTTAGCATTTATCCATGAGCGAATTGAAGACAAAAATACTGGTCGTGGATGATGATGCGCGGTTGCGCGACCTGCTCAACCGCTACCTTGCCGAGCAGGGCTACGCGGTGCGTGCGGTGCACGACGCGGCCGAGATGAACCGCCAGCTCACGCGCGAGCGCTACGACCTGATGATTCTCGACCTGATGCTGCCGGGCGAAGACGGGCTGTCCGTTTGCCGGCGGCTGCGCGGCGGCGGCGAAACCCTGCCGATCATCATGCTGACGGCGAAAGGCGATGAAGTGGACCGCATCGTCGGGCTCGAAGTCGGGGCCGATGATTACCTACCCAAGCCTTTCAACCCGCGGGAACTGCTCGCGCGCATCCAGGCGGTGCTGCGCCGGCGGCCGCCGACCGCCCCGCCCGGCGCCCCCGCCACCGAACCGCAGATGGTGGAATTCGGCCCGTTCCGGCTCAACCTCGCGGCGCGCAGTCTGACGAAAAACGGCCAGGATATCGCGCTCACCACCGGCGAGTTCGCGCTGCTCAAGGTGCTGGCGCAACATCCGCGTGCGCCGCTCTCGCGCGACAAGCTGATGGAGCTCGCGCGCGGGCGCGAGTTCGGCGCCTTCGACCGCTCGATCGACGTGCAGGTATCGCGCCTGCGCAAGCTGATCGAGCCCGACCCGGCGAAGCCGGCCTACATCCAGACGGTGTGGGGATTTGGCTACGTCTTCATTCCTGATGGCAAGAGCGCTGACGCGGGTGATAAGTGACGAGTGATAAGTGATAAGAGTTTCGCAAAAACCGATGTAGTCGTTTCCTATCACTTATCACTTATCACCTATCACTTATCACGGGACTCCATGACGCTCTTCCCCCGCACGCTCCTGTGGCGCAGCGTGCTGCTGATCGCGCTGCTGCTCGCCATTGCACACGTTGCCTGGCTGGAGATCTTCCGCGCCAGCGAGCGTGAGCCGCGAGCGCGCCAGGTCGCGCAGCAGATCGTGAGCGTAGTCAACCTTACGCGCACGGCGCTCATCACTGCCGACCCATCCAAGCGACTGCAACTGCTCCAGGATTTGTCGCAAGAGGAAGGCATACAGGTCTATGTCGGGCATCCCGGCGAGCGCGCCGCACCGCTTGGAGACCGGCCATTCCTGCGGCTGGTGGAGACTGAAATCCAGCGGCAGCTCGGACCCCAGACACAGCTGGCCACCAGCCGCGAGGGCGTCCGCGGCGCGTGGGTAAGTTTTCGCATCGACGAGGACGACTACTGGGTGTTCATGCCGCGTTCGCGGCTGGAACGCGCCGATCCACTGCGCTGGATCGGCTGGGGCATCGTCGTGCTGGCGCTCGCCCTGCTCGGCGCCTACCTCATCGTCGCGCGCATCAATCGCCCGCTGCGCGCGCTCGCCCGTGCGGCGGACGAAATCGGGCACGGCAGGACACCACCGCCGGTCGCAGAAAGCGGGCCGACGGAAATCCGTACTCTCGCCCACGCCTTCAACCAGATGAGCACGGACCTGAAGCGCCTGGACGACGAGCGCGCTCTGCTGCTTGCCGGCGTGTCGCACGACTTGCGCACACCGTTGTCGCGCATCCGCCTGGGGCTGGAAATGATGGGCGACAAGGACGACGCGGACCTGAAAACCGGGCTGGTGCAGGATATCGAGGACATCGACGCGGCCATCGGCCAGTTCCTCGATTTCGCGCGGGTCACCGAGGGAGAGGCTGTCGTGCCCGACGGTGATCTCAACGCCATCGCGCGCGAGCTATGCGACCGCTACGCGCGCGCAGCCAAGGCGGTAATCCTGCGTCCGGGAACACTGCCGCCACTGGCCTTGCGGCCTATTGCCATCCAGCGGCTCATCGCCAATCTCGTGGATAACGCGCTGCGACACGGCGGCGGTCAAGTCGAAGTCTCGACGGCAATCGGGGGTGGGAGGGTGGTGCTGGAAGTCCTTGATCGCGGGCCCGGCGTGCCGGCAGGTGATGCGGAGCGCATGCTGCAACCGTTTACGCGCATGAACGCAGCTCGCTCGGGCGCCGGCACCGGACTGGGGCTCGCCATCGTGGATCGCATCGCGCGGATGCACGGCGGCGGCGTGCAGCTGCTCGCACGCGAAGGCGGCGGCCTGTGCGTGCGGGTGGAGCTCCCACTCCGAAGGACGAGAGATGAAGGATGAGGGATGACCCCCGCACTCTGTGCGGAAGTTGGAAGCAGGTCATCCTTCCTCCTTCCGCCTTCATCCTTCCGACTTAGGGGTACATCGCCCAGCCCACGCGGTCGGTCTGAGCCTTGAAGAAATGCCCTTCCACCGTGGTGACAAACAAGGTCGTCATATCCGGACCGCCGAAACAGCAGTTGGTAGGTCGGTTCGCCGGCACTGGATGCATCTCCAAAACCCGGCCCGTGGGAGAAAACACCGTGATCATCGCCCCCGCGCCGCTGACCTCCCAGCCGTTGGTGGCGACAATATTGCCGTCCGCATCGAAACACATGCCGTCGATGCCGCGATGCACACCCCGCGCGTCCTCGCCCCAGGTAAACAACGTCGTATAGGTCCCGAGGCTGCCGTCGTCGCGGATCGGATAGGCTCGCAACTCGCGCGCAATGCCCTTGGCGTAGCCGCTTTCCGCGACGTAGAGCGTACTTTGGTCCTTGGACACCAGGATGCCGTTGGGCTGCGTGTTGTCGAACGTAACCCGCGTTACCGTGTAGCTGCCGTCTTTCTGTGGGTCGGCGCGCAGCACGGACTGGTTGTCGAGTTCCATCTTCTCGGTCTTGTCCCAATTGCCTTCGTTCACCGGGTTGGTGAACCAGATGCGTCCATTGCGATCGATTGCGAGGTCGTTGGGCGTATTGAGCCGCTTGCCGTCCACGCGGTCGGCGATAACGACATTGCGGCCGTCCGGATCGAAGCGCAGGATCGAGCGTCCGCCCGAGCAGCATCCGAACAGGCGGCCCTGGACGTCGAATGCCAGCCCGTTGGTGCGGTTGGTGCCGGCGCGCCACTCCGTGATCGCATTCGTTTTCAGGTCATAGCGCAGGATGCGGCTCGCGCGGATGTGAGTGAAGTAGAGGTGCTCGCCGTCCCATACCGGCCCTTCGGTCAGGGGAACGGTGGATGGCTTCATCAACAGTTCGAATTTCCACTGCATGAGGTTTCTCTCTCCGGTTGCGGTGCTTGATGGTGTGACCGACAGCGTGGCTAGGTGCCACACACGGAACGCAGTATCGCTCAGGCGTCCGGACGACGCCCCCTGAACGTCATGGAAATTATATACGCCGTGCCGTTCGGGCGACGAGCGGCCACTCCCGCAGCACCTCGTAGACCCGCCCCCGCTCACGCGCGACCGATTCCACCAGCGCAAAGCGGATAACCGGCCAGGCGACGGCCCGCGTCGCGGCATCGGATGGAGCGCGGCGGGCGTTGCGAAGTAGCGTGACGTGAGGCACGTACGGGCGCCGGTCAAAATGAAAGCCTTCCGCCACAAGCGCCTGCTCGAGGTGCGCCACCAATGACTGCAGGGCATCGGGACAGCGCTCGACGCCTGCCCAGACGATGCGGTTGTGACGCCAGTACTCGACGCGGTTCACGCTGAGATCGAATGGCGGCGCCGAAATCGCGGCCGCGACCGCATCGAGCCGCGGCAGTCGATCACGCGCGACGTCACCGAGAAACACCAGCGTTAGATGGATATTGCCTGCAACGATGGCGCGGCCGCCGCAACGGCGCTGCAACGCCTTGCCGAGTTCGCCCAGGGCACGCTGGATCTCCGGTGCGGGCCATACCGCAAAGAAGAGCCGCGCGCCGCCCGTCACTCTTTCCTTGCCGGCCGCACCTCATGCCCGTTCACCAGAGCGACGGCCTCCGCGGCAATGCCTTCACCCCGCCCGACGAAACCAAGATGCTCGGTGGTCTTGGCCTTGATGTTGACGGCATCCGGGTCGATCCCGATATCCGCCGCCAGGTTCGAACGCATTGCCGGGATATGCGGGGCCATTCTCGGCGCCTGGGCGATGATGGTCGCGTCCACGTTCGCGACCGACAACCGTTTGTCCCGCAGCAGAGCGGCCGTTTCCCGCAACAATTTTCGACTGTCGATACCCTTGTAGCGGACATCGCTGTCCGGAAAATGCGTCCCGATGTCGCCCAGCCCGGCCGCACCGAGCAGGGCGTCGCAGACCGCGTGGATCAGCACGTCGGCGTCGGAATGACCGGCTAGCCCCTTTTCAAAGGGAATCTGCACTCCCCCGATGATCAGTTTGCGCCCGGCCACGAGCGCGTGGGCATCGAATCCCTGTCCTATTCTCATTTTCGGCTCTCGACTATCAGCATTCGGCCATCAGCTTCTCTTTTTTGTCTTCCGCGGCGCGAGGCGGCTTTTCCGTTGACGGCCGGCAGTTGACCTGCCCTGGCTCCCGAGAATCAATTCCGCAAGCACCAGATCCTCGGGAAACGTCACCTTGATATTGCGCGAGTCGCCCATGACCAGCCGGGGCTTCAATCCGAGCCCCTCGACCGCGCGCGCCTCGTCGGTCGCAACCGCGGGATCGGCAGCACGCAATGCTTCGATCAGAAGACGATAGCGAAACATCTGCGGCGTCTGCGCCAGCCACAAGTTGTCGCGCGGCTCGGTATTCGTTATTCGCGAGTCGCGGTTGGCGCGCTTCAACGTGTCGGCCACCGGCACCGCCAGCAGGCCGCCGGTATCGTCCTGCTCCAGTTCGCCGAACAGGCGATCGAGTTCCTCGCGCCCGACGCGAGGTCGAGCGGCATCGTGCACCAGCACCCAGTCCGGGCCGGAAACGGTATCGCGTACGGCCAGCAGCCCGTTGAACACGCTCGCCGCTCGTGTCGCCCCGCCACAATAAAGCGGCTTGATCCCGGCGCCGAATTCGCGCCAGTCGCCGCGCGCAAAGCGGTCATCGTCCTGCGCAAGCACGACGAAAACCTGCTCGATGCGCGGATGCGCTGCGAGCGCCCGCAGCGCGTAATAGAGCAGCGGCCGGCCCGCAATTTCCAGGTATTGCTTCGGTTGGGCCGCGCCCATGCGCGAGCCGGAACCGGCAGCGGGAATCAGGGCAAAAGCCTTGGCCATTTGAAGAAAGGAAAAGCGCTGTAATTGCAGGGATTTTATCAGCAACAGGTGATGCACCCGCCGCACTTGAAAAAGCGGTGACCGGGCGCATAATGGTCCGCAAGATGTTGCAATCGCCACCGCCTGTGCGCACGCCGGCCGTCGCCGGCATGTTCTATCCCGGCGACAGCCGCGAGCTCGCGCAAAACATGGCCCAAATGCTGAGCGCTGCTGCTCACGAAGCGCCCGAGCGCGCCGTGCCCAAGGCCATCATCGCGCCGCATGCGGGGTATATCTACTCCGGCCCGGTCGCCGCCAGCGTTTACACGCTGCTCGTGCCGGCGCGCAGCCGCATCAATCGCGTCGTGCTGCTCGGGCCCACGCATCGAGTCGCGGTCAAGGGTCTCGCGCTTCCAGGCTGCCGGGCATTTGCCACGCCGCTCGGCACGGTCGAGATCGATGCGGCAGCGATCGAAGCACTGCGTGGCCTGCCGCAAGTGGTGGTGAGCCCGCAGGCGCACGCCCTCGAGCATTCGCTGGAAGTGCACCTGCCGTTCCTGCAGACGGTGTTCGTGAATTTCAAGTTGGTGCCGCTGGCCGTCGGCCATGCCAGTGTCCAGGAAGTCGCGGACGTGATCGATGCGCTTTGGGGAGGCCCCGAGACGCTGATCATAGTGAGTTCCGACCTCTCGCATTACCTCTCCTACGGCGATGCGCAAGCGGTGGATCGTGCGACCGCCACCGCCATTCTCGGCCTCGCAACCGACATTTCGCACGAACAGGCGTGCGGCGCGACGCCGGTGACCGGTCTCAACCATATTGCGCGCCGTCGCAGGCTGAAGCCGGAACTGATCGATCTCCGCAATTCCGGCGACACCGCCGGCGATAAGAGTCGCGTGGTCGGTTATGGCTCCTTCGCTTTCTACGAAGCCGCGCCGGATGCCCGCTGATTCCAATTCGACGGTGTTTGCTTCCAGCTCGGGCCATGTCGTGCTGCGAGGCGACAGCAATGCGCTCCCTTTCCCGCACGACGCAGGTCGAGTGCTGCTGCCGCTCGCGCGTTCCGCGATCGCCTCGGAACTCAAGCTCGGTTCTCAGGGCGCGGGGCAGGAGCCCTCCTGGCTCCGGCAGCACGGCGCATCCTTCATCACGCTCAAGCGGGAACGCAAGCTTCGGGGCTGTATCGGCACGCTGCGCGCGCACCGCACGCTCGCCGACGACGTCAGGGCCAACGCGGTGGGTGCCGCCTTTCGCGATCCCCGCTTCACACCACTGACTGCGGCGGAATTCTCCGAAACGGCCGTGGAGATCTCGGTGCTTTCCCCCCTGGAACTCATGAGTTTCAGCGACGAGGCGGATGCGCTGAGGCAATTGCGTGCGGGCACGGACGGCCTCGTGTTCGAGTATGGCCGCCATACCAGCACGTTCCTGCCCCAGGTCTGGGAAGACATCAGGGAACCCTCGGATTTCCTCGCGCACCTCAAGTACAAAGCAGGACTGCCGCCGGATTTCTGGGACCCTGCGGTCCGACTTTCGCGTTACACCGTCTTTAAATGGCGCGAGTCGGACCTTGGATGATGCGTGATAGGTGATAGGTGATAAGTGATAAGGGTTTTTGTTAAGGCTGTTTTGCCGACTCCTATCACCTATCACTTATCACTTATCACCTCATGCGAAGCACCATGAGCGCACGCGAATATCCGGGCCGCTGGTGGCATATGCTCGACGACGGGCGGATGCAGTGCGACCTGTGCCCGCGCGATTGCCGCCTGCATGAGGGCCAGCGCGGAGCCTGCTTCGTGCGCATGCGGGAACACGACCAGATGGTGCTCACCACTTACGGCCGGTCGTCCGGCTTCTGCATCGATCCCGTCGAGAAGAAGCCGCTCAACCAGTTCTTTCCCGGCTCGAGTATCCTCTCGTTTGGCACCGCGGGCTGCAATCTCGCCTGCAAGTTCTGCCAGAACTGGGACATCTCCAAGTCGCGCGACATGGACCGGCTCGCCGACGCAGCGTCGCCGGAAGCGATCGCGGAAGCGGCGACGCTCCGCGGCTGCAAGAGCGTCGCCTTCACCTACAACGACCCGGTGATTTTCGCCGAGTACGCGATGGACATCGCCGACGCCTGCCGCGCTCGCGGCATCCAGGCCGTGGCGGTTACCGCGGGCTACATCCACCCTTCTCCGCGACGCGAGTTCTACGCCAAGATGGACGCTGCCAACGTGGACCTCAAGGGCTTCACCGACGAATTCTATTTCAAGCTGTGCGCGGCGAGGCTCCGGCCCGTGCTCGATACCCTTGTCTATCTCAAGCACGAGACCGACGTCTGGTTCGAGATCACGACATTGCTCATTCCCGGCAAAAACGATTCCAGCGAGGAGATCGAGGCCGAGTCGAAGTGGATCATGAAAGAACTCGGCCCGGACGTGCCGCTGCACTTCACGGCGTTCCATCCCGACTACAAGATGACCGACATCGCCGCAACCCCGGCCACGACGCTGCGACGTGCTCGTGACATTGCGCTCGCCGAGGGACTGCACTACGTCTACACGGGAAACGTGCACGACGCCGACGGCGGCACCACCTACTGCCCCGCCTGCAAGGCAGCGCTCGTCGTGCGCGACTGGTACCGCATCGACGAATACCGTGTCACCGCCGACGGCCACTGTCCGTCATGCGGCAGCGCGGTCGCCGGGCGCTACGAGGTCTTCAGGCACGCCTTCGGCCCGAAACGTATCCCGATCGCAATCAGCCGAACTGCCTGAAGGTGGCTTGGACCAGGAAGGAAATCCATCGGAAGTATCACCACCCTACCGTAACGAAAAGCCATTAATGACGAGTCGACCGGCGTCGACTAGACTGTCAACTGGTGTTTCAGCCAATTTGCCATCCAGCAAGTCCGCTGGTTCACGTTGGACTGAATGAACAAAGGAAAAGGCCATTAAGCTCAAATCGATCTTCGCTTTGCCGCACGCTGTCACCCTGGCGGCGGCACTCTGCACGTTCCTGGGCGGCTGCGCCCACTGGACCGCCACACCGCGGCTGGAGCAGGCCGGCGCACCCGGCTACCGCTTCGGCGAAGTGACCCGTCCCGGCCAGTCCGACGAACTGCTGGTGATCCTTGCCATCTCCGGCGGCGGAACGCGTGCCGCGGCGCTGGGCTATGGCGTACTGGAAGAGCTGCGCCGCACCGAAGTGACGGTGAACGGCGCGAAGCGCCGCCTGCTCGACGAGGTGGATGTGATCTCGGCGGTGTCGGGTGGCACGTTCCCCGCCACCTACTACGCTCTGCGCGGCGAGAAGACTTTCGAGGAGTTCGAGGCCAAGGTGCTGGCGCGCAATTTCGAAACCGAGCTGGTGAAGCGTGTCCTGACTCCGACCAACTGGTTCCGGCTTCCGTCCGGAACCTTCGGAAAGTCGGACCTCTTCGCCGAGCTCTACGACGAGACGGTGTTCGACCATGCCACCTTCGCCGACCTGAAGCGGGCCAACGGACCGCTCGTGATCATCAACGGCACCGATATCACGATCGGCGCCAGATTCTCCTTCACGCAAGACCAGTTCGACGCCATCTGCGGCGACCTTTCGAAAGTGACGCTGGGACGGGCCATAGCCACTTCGACGGCGCTGCCGCCGCTGCTCACGCCGATCTCCTTCGAGAACCGTGGCGGGACCTGCGGAAGGAAGGCTCCGGCCTGGCAGACCGCCGCCGAGGCCGCTGCCGCCGGATCGGAAACGCCGGGTCGTGCGCTGCTCCGCGCGCGGGCGCTGCAGTCCTACGAGGATCCGGCCCGTCCGTATGTCCACGTCTTCGACGGTGGTCTTTCGGAGAATCTCGGCCTCGCCGAAGTGGTGAGAGCCCTCGAGATTCTGAAGGTCTCTCCGAACGAAACAGAACTTGCAGCGTTCCGCCGGGCGCGCAAAGTGGTGGTGATCGCCGTGAACGCCCTGCGCTTTCCCGTGGTGGACTGGGATCGTTCTGACGCCCCGCCGGGCACCGCCATCGTGTCCGACCAGATGTGGTCGATCCCGGTGGACCGGATCACGCTGGACGGCGTGGAGCAGGTGCACGAAAAGCTGGCCGCCTGGCAATCCGCGGCGCCGGAACGACGCGCGTACTTCGCGCAGGTCACCTTCGAAAATCTGAAGGATCCCGCCGAGCGCCTCTATTTCAAGCAGGTGAAGACCCGGCTTCAGCTGCCGAAGGAACAGATCGACAAGGTGCGCGAGGTCGCTGGCCGGCTCCTGCGCGAGGCGCCCGCTTTCCAGAGGCTGCTGGTCGACCTGAAATCCGCACGCTAGGTTCTCGCCTTCAGAGCGGAGTGAAGCCGCGCAAAGAGCACGGCTTGGTGGTCGCGATGGCATTGCTACTTCGTGGCGACTGACACCGCATGAATCCCTGTCAACAACTACAGCCAGCCCGGTAAGCTGCCGGTTGCTCGGCTCACCCTGATCCTCGCTGCGGCATTCACGGCGATCGCGATCGAGCGCTACACACGAATTCGCCCGGCTTGAGTCCATCAACAGGTATAATTGCTCCGGTTTTTCAAGAACTTCCCTGACCATGCTGCAGATCGAACTGCCGCCGCCAGGGGCGCGTGTACGTACGCCGCCCCTTCACGGCTCCGCCGACGCGCTCCTGATTGCGCAACTCGCTCAAGCGCGGCGTCCGCTCGCGGTCTTCACGGCCACCGCGGCGGACGCACAGCGTCTGCTCGAGGAAATACCCTTCTTCGACAAGGCCCTCAGGGTTTATCTGCTGCCCGACTGGGAAACGCTGCCCTACGATCAGCTCTCTCCGCACCAGGACCTGGTGTCCGAGCGGCTTGAGACGCTGCACCAGCTCACCCGGCGCGCGTTCGACGTCGCCATCGTGCCGGTCACGACCGCGCTCTACCGTCTCACCCCGGTCGAGTACCTCGCCGCCCGCTCGTTCTTCTTCAAGCAGGGGGAGAGGCTCTCCCCCGACGAGCTGCGCCGCCAGCTCGTCACCGCCGGCTACACACACGTGACGCAGGTCATGGCGCCCGGCGAGTACTGCGTGCGCGGCGGATTGATCGACCTGTTTCCGACGGGCAGCGCGCTGCCCTACCGCATCGAGCTCGACGACGAAATGGTCGAGAGCATTCGCAGCTTCGACACCGATAGCCAGCGCTCGATCTACAAGGTGAACGAGGTGCGACTGCTGCCCGCGCGCGAATTCCCGCTGGACGAAGAAGCCCAGACGCGGTTCCGCCGCAATTTCCGCGAAAGATTCGAGGGCGATCCGTCCCGCAGCCGCGTCTACAAGGATATCTCCAAAGGCGTGCCCAGCTCGGGCATCGAATACTACCTGCCGCTGTTTTTCGACAAGACCGCATTGGTCACCGATTATCTGCCATCGGATACGCTGCTATGCGTGCAGGCGGGACTGCAACCGGCGATCGAACAGTTCTGGACGGATACCCACGCGCGCTACGCCGTGCTGCGCGGCGACCGAGCCCACCCCGTGCTGCCACCCCACGACCTGTTCCAGACCGCGGACGAGTTCTTCGGCTCGATCAAACCCCACGCCCGAGTGGAACTGGAAACCGGTCACGAGTCGCCGGTCTCCGGCCACGCACCTGCGGCCACGTCGGCACTGCCGCCCTTGGCCGTCGAACGTCGCGCGAATGACCCGCTCCATCTGCTGAGGTCATTCGCAACGACGTTCAAGGGTCGCGTCCTGCTGCTGGCCGAAGGCGCAGGCCGGCGCGAGACCGTCCTCGAGTATCTCAACGAGCACGGGCTGCCGCCGGCGACGGTTCAGGACTACGCGCAGTTCGCGTCCGCCGGCGAGCCATTCATGCTCGGTACCGGCCCGCTGCACTCGGGCTTCCATCTCACCGACCCGCCGCTTGCGATCATCACGGAAAACGAGCTCTATGCTCACCAGGCCCGGCCGCGGCGCGAACGCGAGGGCGCGCAGCGCGCCTCCCCGGAGGGCATGCTGCGCGATCTCTCCGAGGTCAAGGTTGGCGACCCGGTGGTGCACGAGAGCCACGGCATCGGCCGCTACCTCGGGCTCGTCACGATGAATCTCGGGGACGGCGATACCGAGTTCCTCACGCTGGAATATGCGGGCAGCGACAAGCTCTACGTCCCGGTATCGAGCCTGCACCTCGTTTCCCGCTACAGCGGCGCGCCCGCGGATGCTGCGCCGCTGCACCAGCTCGGCAGCGGGCAATGGGAGAAGGCCAAGAAGAAGGCGGCGAAGCAGGTGCGGGACACCGCCGCCGAATTGCTCGCGCTCTACGCGCAGCGCGCGGCGCGCGAGGGCTACGCGTTCAAGCTGAAGGCCCACGACTACGAGGCTTTCGCCGACGGATTTCCGTTCGAGGAAACGCCCGACCAGGCGGCGGCGATCAAGGCCACGCTGGACGACCTCGTTTCGGGCAAGCCGATGGACCGCCTGATTTGCGGCGACGTGGGCTTCGGCAAGACGGAAGTGGCGCTGCGCGCCGCGTTCGTCGCCGTCGCCGACGGCAAGCAGGTCGCGGTGCTGGTGCCGACCACGCTGCTTGCCGAACAGCACTTCAACACCTTTTCTGACCGTTTCGCGCAGGTTGCCGACACGTGGCCGGTGAAGATCGCGGAACTGTCGCGTTTCCGCACCGGTGCCGAGACCACCGAGGCGATTGCCGGTCTGGCTTCCGGCCAGATCGACGTCGCGATCGGCACGCACAAGCTGCTCTCCCGCGACGTGAAGTTCAAGAACCTCGGGCTCGTCATCATCGACGAAGAACATCGCTTCGGCGTGCGGCAAAAGGAACGGTTGAAAGCCCTGCGCGCGGAAGTGGACGTGCTCACGCTCACGGCGACGCCGATTCCGAGAACACTCGCCATGTCGCTGGAGGGCCTGCGCGACTTTTCGGTGATTGCGACAGCGCCCGAGCGCCGGCTCGCGATCAAGACGTTCGTGGCGCGTCACAACAAGCCGCTCATCCGCGAGGCGGCGCTGCGGGAGCTGAAACGCGGCGGCCAGATCTACTTCCTGCACAACGATATCGATACCATCCGCCACGTCGAGGAATCACTTGCAAAGCAGCTGCCCGAGGCTCGCATCCGGGTGGCGCACGGGCAGATGCGCGAGCGCGATCTCGAGCACGTGATGCGCGACTTCTACCAGCAACGCTTCAACGTACTGCTCTGCACCACCATTATCGAGACCGGCATCGACATCCCGACGGCGAACACCATCATCATCAACCGCGCAGACAAGTTCGGCCTCGCGCAGCTGCACCAGTTGCGCGGGCGCGTCGGCCGCTCGCACCACCAGGCCTATGCCTACCTGCTGCTGCCCGACGAGGGCAACATCACCGCCGCGGCAACAAAGCGGCTGGAAGCGATCCAGATGATGGAAGAACTCGGCTCGGGCTTCTTCCTCGCCATGCATGATCTCGAGATTCGCGGCGCCGGCGAAGTCCTGGGCGAGTCCCAGAGCGGCGAAATGCAGGAGGTCGGATTCAACCTTTACGTGCGGATGCTGGATTCCGCGGTGCGATCCCTGAAGAACGGGCGCGAACCCGACCTCTCCGCACCGCTCGAGGTCAATACCGAGATCAACTTGCACGTTCCGGCGCTGCTGCCCGCGGACTACTGCAACGACGTGCATGAGCGGTTGGTGCTTTACAAGCGGCTCGCCAACTGCGAGACGCCGGAAGCGCTCGAAAGGCTGCAGGAAGAGCTGGTGGACCGCTTTGGCCTGCTGCCCGATCCCGCACGCGCTCTGATCGAGTGCCACCGACTGCGCCTGCTCGGCAAGCCGCTGGGCCTCGCGCGCATCGACGCGAGCGAGACCGCAATCCAGCTCCAGTTCATCCCCAAGCCCCCGATCGAACCGGCGAAGGTGCTCAGCCTCGTGCACAGAAAGAAGCAGTATCGCCTCGCGGGCCAGGACAAGCTGCACATCGAGCTGAAACTGCCCGAGGTCAAGGACCGCATTGCTGCAGTCAGGGAAGCCCTCGGCGAACTTTCTTGAGCGCATCCCGGAATATAATGCCCGTTCAAACAGGAGCCTGGGCGGTGCCTCTGGAAACCCCGCAAGAATTGCCGGAGTCGGTATTTACCCTGCGCTGTGTTTACCTGTTTGCCGCCCTGCTCCTGCTGCTCATCATGGTGCCGTTCCTCGAAGGCACGCCGCGGGGGCGGATCGCGCTCAATTTCATCAATATTCTTATCCTGATCGCGGCCGCCGTCGCGGTATCTCGTTCGCGCACCTGCCTCACGCTAGCCGCGGCGCTCGGCGCCCCCACGGTCGGATTCCAGATTGTCTCCCTCGTCCTGGCGGAACCGTCGTTGCTTGTGCTGTCGCGCGCGTTCGGGGCCGCGTTCTACTTCGCGACCGTGAGCTACCTGCTCTCGTACGTGCTGCGCCGGGAAGTGCTCACGCAGGACAAGCTCTACGGCTCGGCAGCGGCCTTCCTCATGCTCGGCATACTATGGGGCTATCTCTACTTCATCGTGCTGCACTTCTATCCCGGCGCGCTGGTCGAAAGCGGCAAGGCTATCGTCGATCCGTTGATCAGCGAAATCGCCTATTTCAGTTTTACCGTGCTCACCAGCACCGGCTTCGGCGATATCACCCCGGTGCACCCGGTCGCACGCATGCTGTGCGTCCTGGAGCAGGTCGCGGGCGTGCTGTTCATCGCCATATTGATCGCCCGCCTGGCGGGATCCTATTCGCCGATGGATCGGCGTTGAGACGGATCACGGCATGGTAGATTTTCTCGAGAAAGGCGTCAGGCAGTTCAAGCGCGGCGGATTTCGCAAGAACCGGGCCCTGTTCCGGAAGCTGGCGAACAGCCAATCGCCCCGCGTGCTGTTCATCACCTGCGCCGATTCGCGCGTCGTGCCCAACCTGATTACCCAGACCCGGCCGGGCGACCTTTTCCTCGAGCGCAACCCGGGCAACATCGTGCCCATCTACAGCCGCAATGCGGACGGCGTGTCGGCCAGCGTTGAATACGCGGTCGAGGCGCTGAAGGTGGAACACGTCGTGGTATGCGGCCATTCGGACTGCGGCGCGGTAAAGGGCATTCTCCACCCTGATAAACTCGCCTCCATGCCGGCAGCGAAGCGCTGGCTCACCTACGGCAACCGTTCGCGGCAGATGCTGCTGCGTCGCGCCGGCGGCTTGCCGGAGGTAAGGCAGCTCGAATTGCTAACGCAGATCAACGTCATCGTACAGATTGAACACCTGAAGTCGCACCCGTCCGTCGCGCGGCGGCTCCGGCAGCGCAAACTCGCGCTGCATGGCTGGGTCTACCGCATACACGACGGAGAGATACTGCAACTGCACCCGCGCACCGGCGATTTCCTGCCATGGCCGTAGCGAAACCGTTATGAAACCGCAATGAATCTGAGCCCGGCCACCGCGAGAATCGCCATACTGATCACCGAGCTGATGGTGTTCTTCATCGTCACGGCAGCCATGACCTTTTTCCTCTCGTATGCGGGCGCGCTGCAAATGGCGCCGGGAGAGACGCCGGCCGCGCAGTTCCCGGTCATCGCCTACGAAGGCGACCGTAACCGGCCTGATCCGAAAAACTACCGGGTGATGCCATGGAACGAGTGGAAATCGCTCGTCGAAAAGAACCCGGGCGCGAGCCTGCTCCTGCCCGAGCGTTCCGGCGATATCCGGCTTGGCGACGGCAGCCGCGTCACGTTCGCCTCAACGGAAGAAAGCGACGCACGCCAATCGGTCGAACTGAAATGGATGGGCGACGGCGGGGAACGCCATGTACGCTATGTCGCGCAGGCGCGTGACATCGAACCGAATTACTTCCGTACAGTAACATCCAATACGTTTCTGCTGGGCGCCGCAGCGGGATTCGTCGCCGGCTTGTTCGTCGGAAGAGTCCTGCGGCGGCGCTGGTTGGCGCAACCGGGCTATTTCGCCCCCTGAATACTGAAAGGACGAAAGAAATGAATCTCATCATCCAGGGCGCCCACGTCGAGACGACCGCGCTGAAAGAGCTCGCCAAGCTCTCCGGCGCGAGCGGCATCGAACAGGTCGTTCCCAACGTTTTCCGCCTTCGCAACGCGTCCCCCGCGGAGGGAATTGCGCCGCTCTGCTCCAAGGAGAGGCTCGACTACGCCCTCGTGCCTGAAAACCGCAAGTTGGCAGATTTCAAGTTACTGGTGACGGACATGGATTCCACGCTCATCACAGTAGAGACGATCGATGAGCTCGCCGACCTCGTCGGCAAAAAGGACCAGGTTGCGGAGATCACGACCGAGGCGATGCGCGGGGAGATTCCCTACGACGAGAGCCTGCGCCGCCGCGTCGCGATGTTGAAGGGGCTTGATGAAAAGGAGGTCGAGCGCGTCTACCTGGAACGAGTCAAGCTCTCGCCCGGCGCCGAAAAGCTGATAGCCGCCGCCAGGAAAGCGGACCTCAAGATCCTGCTCCTGTCAGGCGGATTTACCCACATCACGAAACGCCTCAAGGAGCATCTCAACATCGACTACACGCGCGCGAACACGCTCAAAGTGGCGGATGGGAAGCTGACTGGTGAAGTCGACGGCCTCATTATCAACACCGACGTGAAACGCGATTCACTGCTCCAGGTGCGTGACAAGATGCAGATCTCGAAAGAGCAGATCATCGCCATTGGCGACGGCGCGAACGACGTGAAGTTCATGGCGGAAGCCGCTGTTTCCGTCGCCTACCATGCCAAGCCCGTGGTGATTCAGCACGCGACCCACGCCATTAGCCACGTGGGCCTCGACGGCATCCTGCATCTTTTCGACTAAAGCGCGATGAGGAACGAGCCTCCCGCATTGCGTGGGCCGTTCTTCATCCTATTTGGCCGCGGGACAGTCGTGCGGCCCGCGCCCGTCAGGCGCTGACGACGTTGGTCGGCTTGCCTGCGAGAAAATTCTCGACGTTCTCGATCGTGCGCAGTAAGCCGTCCCGCCTCACTTCTGGCGTCTGTCCCGCGTTATGGGGCGAAAGCACGGCATTGGCGCATCCCAGCAACGGGTCGCCGGCCTTCAGCGGCTCGTCGTGGAAGACGTCCAGCCCGGCGCCCGCGATCTGCCCCGTCGCCAACGCCGACAGCAGAGATTCACGATCGATCAGCGCACCGCGCCCGGTGTTGACGAGCATCGCGCCGGGCTTCATCAGTCCGAACTCCCGTTGCCCGATGAAATCGCGCGTCTCCGGCGTGAGCCGTACGTGGAGCGTGACGAAGTCGGCGCGGCGAAGCATGTCGTCCTTCGCGGCGGGCGTATCCCGGCGCGCGCTCCACGCCAGCACGTCCATGCCCAGTCCGCGCGCGAGATCGGACACCCGCGCGCCGATGCTGCCGGTACCGAATACCGCCACCGTCTTGCCGTAGAGCTGCGTCAGCATTTCACGCGGCCATGCGCCACTCCTCATCTCGCGGTCGATCTGGGGAATCTTGCGCGCCACGGCAAGCATCAGCGCGATTGCGTGCTCGGCGACCGCAAACGCGTTGGAGCCGGGCGTGTTGCAAACGATCACGCCGCGCCGGGCAGCCGTCGCGAGATCGATATTGTCCGTTCCCACCCCCCAGATCGAGATCAGCTCGAGGTTCGTGCAGGCGTTGAATACGGATTCCGTGAAGCGCGCATAGGCGCGGATGTTGACCGCCACGCGCGCCTCGCCGATGCGCCGCGCCAGCTCGGCCTCGTTCTCCGCACCGCGCCCGGTATACAGACGCACCTGGCCAAGCGCCTTTACGCGCTCGTGGGCAGCCGACCCCTCGAAGACAGAGGGAAAATCATCGGGAATTACGATCATTCGATCGGCCATTAGCTATCAGCTGTCGGCTTACAACAAAACCGCTTTAAGCTATGAGCCAACAGCTAATAGCCACGAATCAGCGCTTCCGCGCTGATTCGTAAAGCGGCATGACGCGCGCGGCGTAATCGGTCAGGTCGCGCGCACGGTTTTCTGGCGCGGGATGCGTCGAGAGAAATTGGGGGGGCGCGCTGCCGCCCGACTGCCCCATCTTCTGCCATAGCGTGACCGCAGCACGGGGATCATATCCGGCGCGCGCGGCGAGCTCGACGCCGATGCGGTCGGCCTCGACTTCGAAGGAGCGCGAATAAGGCAAGCCAACCGTGACGTCCGCCACGACGTTCACCAGGCTGGCGCCAACATCGCCGATGCCCAGCAGGGCGGCGCCGATGCCAATCACCGTGCTCTGGGCGGCCTGTTGCGATGCGCGCTCGCGGCCGTGCTCGCGCAACGCGTGCGCGATCTCGTGCCCCATCACGGCCGCAAGCTCCTCGTCCGTAATCTTCAGCTTCTCGATGAGGCCGGTGTATACAGCGATCTTGCCGCCGGGCATGCACCAGGCGTTGACCTCGCCGGAACTGATTACGTTGACTTCCCATTGCCAGGACGGCGCGTCGCTGCGGAAAGCCCCGGTCGCCGGCACGAGGCGGCTGGCGATGGCGCGCACGCGCTGCACCTGCGCCGCGTCGTGGTTTAGCGCGCCTTTTTTGGCGGCCTCCTTCAGGGTCTGCTGGTAAGCCTGGACGGCTGCCGTGTTCACCTCCGCCGAGGACAACATCATGGCCTGCTTGCGATCGACGCCCACGGTCCCCGATTGCGTGGTTTGAACGGTCGCGCAGGCGGCCAAAACCAGATTGCAAGCCAGCAGCGCGCCTCGGTACAGGGTGGTTTTCAGGTTCATGTGTTGGTCTCCAACGAATCAGCCTCGCACCGGGTCGAACACCGAATGTTACGGATTCTAATCCCGAAGGCGCTGTTAGCGCATCGGGATCCGTCGCTCGTCCGCATCGAGCTGGTACAGGCGCCACGGTCCGTTCTGTTCCCGGCACAGGCCGAAGCGGAACGGCCACGCGCCGCGACCAGGGGTAAAGAAGCGGAGGTCCTGGAACCACGCGCAGCTCGAAGGTTTGCCAGAGTCCGCCCGCAGGAACATCGGTTCATCCGCAAACCAGCGGAAGAATGTGAACAGCGGGTGCGCCCACACTTCGCGCGCAACCGCTCGATCGGCGTCCGATGTCCCGTAGCGGGACCCGAACACCCATTGCGCCTGCGCGAGCGGCAGGTAGGCCGCATCGAGCTGCCTGAAGACACCGGCGTCCTGCCCCGCCGGTAATGGCTCACGGCGCACCAGATTGACGAAGCTGTATCGCACTTCCTCGCCGCTGCGAACGATCACCAGCCAGTTGAACGGCGACACCGGCCGCGGCTGCGCAGTCACGACGGGCTGCGTCAGGCCCGACATCTGTGCGTAGACCTCGCCCCACTCGATCGCACGCTGCTGCAATATCCCCTGAAACGCGATGTAGCCGCACAACGCGGCGAGTCCTGTGATCGCAGGCACGGGAGTTTTCCGCCAGGCCCAGCACGCTAACAGCCCGGCTGCGAGTATCCCGGTGAACCAGAGGTCGATGATGAAGGTCGTGCCAATCCCGTAGCGTGCATCGGACAACGGCGCGAACACCATCGTCCCGTACGAAGTAATCCAGTCGCCCGCGATGTGAATGGCGAGGCACATCGCGATGATGCCGAAGTACGCTTTCCATGGCCGGTCGCGCCGCCAGATTATCGAACTCAGCTTCGCGAGCAGGAACGCCCACAACGGCAGCAGGATCAGCGAATGCGTGATGCCGCGATGATTGAGCAGGTAATCGACCGGCCCGAGGTAACCATAAAGGAAGTCGAGGTCGGGGGCGGCGGCGGCCAGGAAGCCGATCAGCAACCGCCGCCGCAGCGGCAGGGAATTTTCGGCGGTTGCGACTGGCGCTGTCGCCCGCGCCAGTAGCGCGCCCGAAAGCGCGTGTGTCAGTGTATCCACGACACACGCTCGAACAGCGTGATAAGTGACAGGTGATAGGTGATAGGACCCGGTTTCCGCACTCGCGCGGGTGTCTTGTCACTTATCACCTATCACCTATCACCTATCACCGATCGCTGGGCGCTAGTCCCAGCGATCATCTCTGACCTGGATCTCGCCATTCTCGATCCGCACCGGAAATTTCGCGACCGGCTCGTACGCCGGCGGCGCAAGCACTGCGCCGGTCCGGATGCAAAAGCGCGCGCCATGGCGCAGGCACTCGATCTGGTCGCCGTCCACGATCCCGCCGGCGAGCTCTCCACCATCGTGAGTGCACACGTCCTCGATCGCGTAAAACGCCCCCGCGATATTGAAAACGGCGATATGCGTCCCGTCCGCGTCCACGACGCGGTGCCCGCCGGGCGCCAGTTCGCCCACCTTGGCTACGGTGATCCAGTCGGACATGATTGACCCGCTCAGACGGCGATGACTTCCATCTCCGGCTCGATCTGCCGCACCAGGTTCTCGATTCCGGCGAGCGTGCCGGAAATCGAGCTCGGGCAGCTCCCGCACGCGCCCTGGTAGTGCACCGTGAGCTTGTTGCCCTCGAGTCCGACGACGTAGAGGTCGCCGCCGTCGCCCTGCAGGTACGGCCGTATCTGGTCATCGAGGATCTCGTTGATCTTCCCGAGCCGCTCCTTGTCCGCATCCGAAAGCTTCTCCAGGTCCATCCCCGACTCGGCTTGCGCCGCGTACTTCTCCGACTCCGCGTCCGCCGCCGGCGCCTCGCGGATCGGCGCCGCGAGCTGGCGCATCAACTCCTGCCAGTCCGCCTGCCCGTCCTGCGTCACCGTGATCCAGTGGTCCACGTAGAACACGTTGGTCACGTGCTCGATGTCGAATAAGGCGGCCGCCAGCTTATCGTCCTTCGCCGCCTCGATATTGTCGTACGAGCGCGATATTCCCCAGGTCAACGGCTCCTTGAGGATGAACTTCATCGCGTTCGGGTTCGGCGTCGGCTCGATTTCAGCGATCTTTGGCATGGTTCAGGCATTCCCTACCGGCGCGTGCATGGGATCGGCGTCTGCTTCGGTCGTGGTATTGGCCAGCGAATTGAGTGCCGCGTGCAATGTATGCCACGGCAGGATCGCGCACTTCACCCGCGTCGGCAGGTCGCGCACGCCCGCGAACACCGTCAGCCGCCCGAGGTGATTTGGCGCCGCCGTATCGAGCTGGCCGGTCGCCATGTCGCGGAACTCCCGGATCATCTGCTCGGCGTCGTCGCTGCTCTTGCCCTTGACCGCGGTCGTCATCATCGAGGCCGACGCCTTGCAGATCGCGCACGACTCGCCCTGGAAGTGGATGGCGTCCACGGTCTTGTTGCTCAATTTCAGCGTGAGGGTCAGGTGATCCCCGCACAGCGGGTTGTGCCCTTCCGCCTTGTGGGTCGCATCGGCCAGCACGCCCCAGTTGCGGGGCTTGCGGTTGTGATCGAGGATCACTTCCTGGTAGAGCTGCTTGGAATCAGCCATTTCCATTCCAGAAAAGGCGTGAATAGTGAATGGTGAGTGGTGAATGGAAAAGGCCGCAGCGCCCTGCGCCTGCAAGCCCCGGAGTTGTTCCTGTCCATTCACTATTCACTATTCACCATTCACGGTTTACTTGAATACCTGCTGCACGTGCTGGATGCCGGCGACGAGGGCATCGATCTCGGAATGGGTGTTGTAGAAGGCGAACGACGCGCGCGAGGTGGCGGGGATGCCGAAACGCTGCATCACCGGTTGCGCGCAGTGATGACCGGTGCGGACCGCGACGCCGTCCTCGTTCAGCAGTGTCCCGACGTCGTGCGGGTGCACCCCATCCACGACGAAGGACAGCACTGCCGCCTTCTGCTCCGCCGTGCCAATGATGCGAACGCCCGGCATCCGGTTCACCCGGTCGGTCGCGTAGTCGAGCAGATCGGTCTCGTGCGCGTGGATGCGTGAGAGGCCGATCGAATTGATGTAATCCGCCGCCGCGCCCAGCGTGATCGCCGCCGCGATCGGCGGCGTGCCAGCCTCGAACTTGTGAGGCGGCACGTTGTAGGTCGTCTTCTCGAAGGTCACCGACAGGATCATGTCGCCGCCGCCCTTGAAGGGCTGCATTTTCTCCAGCCACTCGACCTTGCCGTACAGGATGCCGATGCCGGTCGGCCCGAACATCTTGTGCCCGGAGAAGGCGTAGAAATCGCAGTCGAGCGCCTGCATGTCGAGCTTCATGTGCGGCACGGCCTGCGCGCCGTCTACCAGCACCGGGATGCCCTTCGCGTGCGCCGCCTCGATCATTTCCCGGACAGGGTTGATGGTGCCAAGCGCGTTGGAGACGTGGCCGACGCAAACGATCTTGGTGCGCGGGCCGAGCAGCTTCAGGTACTCCTCGTGAATGAGCTCGCCGCGGTCGTTGACCGGCACCACGCGGATCTTCGCGCCCTTCTCTTCCGCCACCATCTGCCACGGCACGATGTTCGAGTGGTGCTCAAGCGTGGTGAGCACGATCTCGTCGTCCTCGCCGATAAACTTGC
>Ga0137409_10001194_pt1 | contig 28253 bp, 31 predicted proteins | sample CZODoug1_16funga_FD_122059 | JGI IMG/M metagenome (GOLD analysis project Ga0137409, IMG submission 122059) | Vadose zone soil fungal communities from Angelo Coast Range Reserve, California, USA - CZODoug1_16fungal (Hybrid Assembly) | ecosystem: Environmental > Terrestrial > Soil > Vadose zone...
CCTCCGTGAACCGTGGAACGCGCCTCGGCGAACCCGCCGATGAACGTGCGCGCGATGAGCTCCGCCAGGCGCTCGGGATCGATTTCGCCCGCGGGGTCGTACCAGTTGTAGATCCAGTTCATCATGCCGAACAACATGTAGGTGGCGGCGCTGCGGTCGACCGCCGACTCGTCCGGCGCCACATCCTTGAGCAGCCCCTCGAGCAGGTCCACGTAGTGCCGTTTAATCGCGTTGACCTTGCGCTGGCGCTCGCCGGTGAGGGAGGTCGCTTCGTGCGACAGCACTTTCATTTCGGCCATGTGGGCGGCGAAGAAGGTCACGTGGTGGCGGATGAAGGCCTGCAGCCGCTCGCCCGGCTCGGCGTGGCCGCGCGGCGCGAGCGCGCGCTCCGCACCGGCGAGTACCCGGAGAAAGCAGCGCTCCTGGATACGGAACAGCAGCTCCTCCTTGCCCCGCACGTAGTAGTACATGCCGGCGAGCGACATGTCGGTCGCCGCGGCCAGGTCTCGCATCGTGGTGGAGTGGTAGCCCTGGTCGGCGAAGACCTTCGCCGCCCGGGAGAGGAAATGGTCGAGCCGCTCGTCGTAGGGACGCATGGTTTCGAACGATCGTTCGAACTTTTAACGTAAAGGCTGGGGAGCATCGGCGCAACCTCCACCATCCTCCACAACCTCCACCAACCTCCCCGAACCTTAATATTTCCATCACTCAAACGTCCACCGTAGCAACGCGCATGACTCGCCCCGAGCCCGTCGCCGCAGTTCCGACCGATGCGGCGCTGATCGCCGCCTGGCGCGGTGGCGACGAGCCGGCGGCCGCCGAACTGGTCCGCCGGCACGCGCGCGCGCTCGCCCGCTTCCTGGCCGGGGCAGGGGCCCTCACGGCGGACGTGGACGACCTGGTGCAGGAAACGTTCATTCGGGCGTTCCGCGGCCTGGGGCGGTTCCGTGGCCAGTGTCAGTTTCGCACCTGGTTGATGACGATCGGTGGCAACGTCCTGAAAGACGCGCACCGGCGCTCCCGGCGGTCGCGACTAGTGCCGCTGGGCGACGACCTGCGGGCCACCGACGGCGACCCCCACGAGCGGGCGGTCGCCGGTGAAGCGGAGCGGCGGCTCGCGGCGGGGCTCGAGCGGCTGCCCCGCATGCAGCGGGAAGTGTTCCTGCTGCGGGCCCAACAGGGGATCGAGTACGACGACATTGCCGCGGCCCTCGGGACGACTCCCGGCGCGGCGCGCGTGCATTACCATCATGCGGTGAGACGATTGAAGGAGCACATGCAATGAACGACGACACCCGGTTGCACGACGACGAGCTACGCGAAGTGGCGCAACGTCTGGGGGCTCGCGCCGCCGAGCGACTCGACGTGGAGCGCACGGCGCAGGCCGTGGTGACACGCCTGCGGACGGAGCCGCGCGCCGACGTCCGCGTATTGGGATGGATCCAGCCGGTGTGGCTGCGCATCGCCGCTCTGCTCGTCCTCGCGGCCGGCGCTGGGGTCATCGCGCGGAGCCTGTTGCACAAACCGCCTGAGGCGACGGCGCTGGCTGCGCCTGCCGGAGCCGAGCTGAGCGAGCTCTCGGCCGACCAGCTGCGGCAGGTGCTCGAGGCCGTGGGTCAACCCGGCGGGGAACACGAGACGGAGTCTTCGCAGGACGTGAGTCTCGACGACTTGAGCGCGCCCCAGCTGCGTGCCCTGCTCGAGGCGCTGGAGGGTTGATGAAGTCACTCGTCTGGGCCTTGATGCTCGCGGCGACGCTTCCGCTCGTTGCGCAGGAGCCCGAAGACAGCACCGCGAGCCCGTCGAACGGGGCCGAGGCGCAGCAGCTGCGGAAGCAGATCCGGCAGCGCTGGTACGAGCACGTGCGCACCACGCTGGCGCTGAGCGACGAGCAGGCGACCAAGCTGCAGGGCACGGAGCAGCGCTTCGAGGAGCAGCGCCAGCCGCTGCGCGCGCGGCAGCGTGAGATCAACCAGACCCTGAACAGCGAGCTGGCGGCGGGAACGCCGAACCAGGAGCGCGTGAAGCAGCTCATCAACGAGCGCCAGGACAACCAGCGCAAGCTGCAGGAGCTCAATCGCAGCGAAGATCGGGAGATGCAGGCGTTTCTCACCCCGGTGCAGCGTGCGCGGTACCAGGAAGAGCGCCGCAAATTCCAAGAGCGGGTGGCGGAAGTCGTGCGCCACCGACGCGAAGCCCGGCGGCAGATGCCGGGGCGGGAGCCGCGGGGAGGCGTGCGGAAACCCCCCGCCCGCAGGAAACCCTAAGACATCACTAGCTCACGGTCGGAGGCCGAACGCCGCGGCCAGCGCTCGCAGTGCGACCGCGCGGGCCCGTGCCAGCGCGCCCGTCACCGGTCGGCCGGGCAGCACTTCGAAGGCACGCCATTGAGAGTCGGACCACGCGATCGCCGCCACGGCCCCGCAGCGTCGGCAGCGCATCGTGGGCGACGAATCGATCAGGGGACTCCGCTCGCAGCAGTTCGGGCAGACGGCATACTTCCCATCCTCCGTGACGGGATCCGCGTCGTCGGGCCGTCGCCGCACGAGCGACCACATGGGGGGACGGAGCGGCAGGATCTGCAGGTAGGCCCGCGGGACGCGGAGCAGGCGGCTGTTGACCTCGAGGGTTGTCTCACGGGGGGCGAGCTGCACCACGCGATACCACGCGCCGCGGCGCAGCGGGCAGTCCATCCCGGCCCGTACTCGGGCCCAATATTGTACGTGCGGCATGCGCGCTCTCCGAGCAGCGGTCGGCTTGCGAATTCCAGGGCGTCCGCGCACCCGGTGGTGGCGCGTCCCATATGATGTCGGCTGACGGCGGATCGGGACTGTGACATCGGACACAGGGGACGCCGTCCAGATGCCGAAGGACCGGCGGGGGCCTAGGGTCCCGCCGGTGCAAGCGGGCGGCTAAGTTACGGGCTCACGGGAGGAGGAGCATGTTCGGTATCCCCGAGTGGGCCTTCGGCGTGGCTCTCATCGTCATGGCCATCTCGATCGGCAAGGCGATCGCCGGGCGGATCGGACCTCCGGAAGGGCCGCGCGGGCCGCGGGGGTCGCGGCGCCACCTGGCGCAGGTGATCGACGACCTGCAGAAGCGGGTGGGGGGGAGTGAGGACGCTCAGGCGCGGCTCGACGCGCTCGAGGACGTGCAGCGGCGGCTCGCCGATGTCGAAGAGCGGCTGGATTTCGCAGAACGGATGCTCGCCAAACAGCGGGACGCCGAGCGGATCGGGCCCCCGAAGAGTTAGACCAGCGAGGGGCCCCGTTCCCAGCGCCATACCGGCCCATCCTCAGGGTCGACCACCGTGCCCACCTGGTGGAAGCCGCATTTCAGCAGCACCCGGGTTGACGCGTTTGCCTCCGGCAATGTGTGCGCCCGAACTAGCCGCACCTGTCCATTCGCAAACGCAACCAGGGCCTCGCTTACGCTAGTTCCCGGGGCGCCATTCGAACGAGTCCTGCGCCTTGTACAGGACCTCTCCGGCCCCATCCCGAACCGTCACGACCGCGGAGACAACCGGCGCATCGAGTCGGGTGGTCACGAATCGCGTGAGGAACCTCCCGTCGATTGTGACAGAGCCCAGCTGCGGGTCGTCACAGCGCAGGTGGAAAGCAGTTGCGCTGATCCGGGCCTGCATGCAGGCCACCTGCTCCTCCGAACCGGTCTGTCCAAAGGTTACAAACGCCTCCGGGCGGAGGGCGAAACCGGTGAATCGGCGGCGACTCACGGTAAAGGCATAGCCCGGGGTATAATGCCCTTCCGCATCTGCTTGAAGAGGCGTACGCGGCTTCGCGACCGGTGGGGGTACGGGCTTTTCGGCAACTGGGGGAGCGGGCGCTAGCAGCCAGAGCACGGCGAGAATCGCAGCGACGAGGACCAACGCGAGGAATAGCAGCAGACCCTTTCGGCGCATGAGAGAACTCTAACTGCGATCCGGAGCTGCGAAAGACCGCCCCTTCTACGCGCTCCGCGCCCGCGCTAAGTTGAGGGCCCGGAAATCACGCCCGAGTGGCGGAATGGCAGACGCAGGGGACTCAAAATCCCCCGGGGGCAACCCCGTGAGAGTTCGACTCTCTCCTCGGGCACTAACACTACCCAACAAGAAGCGCCCGGAAAAAAGCCATGCCTTCAACCGGGCGGGGCACAGGAGGGGCCGGCCTTGAGGCCTCGGCGCTAGGGCGTTCGCGCCGCCCGTGTGCGCTCCGCCCTTGCGCTCCGGCGACCGATGGGGGGATATGGGGGCCGCCCTTCCACCACCGTCTACCGGGGGATCGCCATGGCCGTCCTGTCCGCTCGTGGTACGCTCGTGCCGGCGCTCGTCGTGGTGGTCCAGGCGGCTGCCCTCGCTCAGACCGCCGCAGCACCCGCGCGACCCCCGGCCGGCCCGTCCGGCGCGACTGCGGCGTGGACCCTCAAGCTGAAAGGCGACGTGCGCTGGCAGCAGGTGACCCCGGCGGGCGCGCTCCTCGTCTCGACCGACGCTGGACTCGCGGGCGTCGACATCGAACGCGGCCAGATTACCTGGGAGAAACCCGAGCTCGGTGGGCTACCGCCTGACAGCGTCCGCATGGTCGAGGGCTCCCTGCTCATGGAAGCGGCGCGCCCCGGCCTGTTGTTGATCCTCGATCCGGTGACCGGCGCCGTCGTGTTCGATTCCCGGCGCCCGGGGTTGACCCAAATCGTCACTCGCCGGGTGCTGCCACAGAGCGGCACGCTGCTGGTGCACGGACGCACGGCGTCCGGAGGTTCGGTCGTGGCGCTATACGACCTCGTGACCGGCGAGCAGCGCTGGGTGAACGATGCGCTGTTCGAGCAGACCGGGCCCAAGAAAAAAGGGCTAGGCGGGCTGATGCAGGGCCTGGTGCGCGCCGCCTCCGAGGGCACCGCGCTCGAGGTGCTCCAGGCCGGGCCCGATATGATCGTGGTTCACACGCTCATGGGCCTGCGCGCGCTGGATGCGAAATCGGGTGCGGTGCGGTGGTCCGCTACGCTGCCCACCGCCCGCGCGGGAAACCCCGCGCGCCACGTACGGCTCTTCCCGTCGGCCAACAAGTCCGATCGTCTGTACGTCGGGTTCGACGACCGGCTCATGGCGTATCGCCTCGCCGACGGTCAGGCGCTTTGGTCCAAGCCCGCGATGGTCGAAGGCTGGGTGCATGGCATCGTGGAGCACCCGGACGGCATCATCATCCTCCCCGAATCACCGCCTCCGAATGAGGCAACGGGCAACGTCCGCATCGTGAACGGCGTGGTGCAGACGGGGCTCAACGTGGCTCGCTACGACGATGGATCGACGATCGCCGCAAAGCCGCTGCGCATGCGTGGCACGGTGACGGACGCGATGATCGTCGGCGGCTCCGCGGTGCTGGCGGTGGACGCCGAGTCGCGCACCTTCGTGAATGTCCTGGACGTGGCGACGACGACCGTGCGCCTGAAGAAAGACGTGAAGATCAAGGGCCAGCTGGCCTACGCCGAGCTCCTGCCCGGCGCAGCGGGCCTGCTCTACATCTCGCGTCCCGATGCGGCCACCAACGCCGAGGTGAACGTCATCGACCTCGCTTCGGGCGAGCCCAAATTCAAGGACGCCATCGAAAGTGGGAAGCCGCTCAGCTCGGGTGAGTACAATACCGCGCGGTATGCGCTGCACCACGCCGTCGAGGGTTCGACGCTGTATGTGTTCGCGAGCCACGACCACCGGCTGTACGCGGTAGATCGCACCGCCGGCACCTTCCGGCCCATCGGTGGCGAGATCAAGCTGCAAGGCGGCGAGGATCCGACCGACATGGAGATCCGGCCCGCGGGGCTGGTCCTCATCTCGCCGCAAAACCTGGTGGTCGTCGCGCGCGACGGGCAGGTGAAGCAGCAGGTCTATTATCCCGCGCCGCAGCTACCCGGGCTGCTGCGCGCGCTCTACCGGATCAACTCCATACGCGCCGGCCTGTACGGCGCCGCCGCCTCGGCGTACGGCGACGCCTTCGCGCAAGCCTCGCGCAACGCGACCGATTCCAACGCGCGCCGTATCACCGGGCAGATCGCGAGCGCGTATTCGCAGGGCGGGGCACAACTCACCGGCTATTCGCAGCAGGCAGCCGCGCTCGCGACCAAGCGCTTCAAGGCCTCGCTCACAGTCCCGGGGGCGGTCTTCATGTTGACCCGCGCGCCCGAGGGGAACGGGAACGTGCTGTTGCAGATCGACAAGGATAGCGGGCAGCCGCGCTCGCGCGTCGATCTCGGCAAGGAGCGCGAGCCGGTGTACGCGGTGGACGACGTCGCCAACATGCTGTTCTTACGGACTACGGCGGGCACGCTCGTCGGCTACAGACTCTGATCGACGATGCGCGCATCGAGGTGGACCACGAACGTCGTGTGCGCCGGCCTGCTGGGCGCGGTGCTCTCGGGCTGCAAGTCTCGCGAGGACGCGTTTCGCGCCGCCAAGGTCCCGGTGATCCGGTTCGACTCCGTTCTCAAGGCCGCCGACAGCGTCCGGCTCCCGCTCGCTGATGCGCGACTTCTTCTGGACGTGGCAGCCGACAGCGGGTTTGCCCTGAAGGCGCCGCACGACACCATGACGGTGACGGATATCCTGGCGTGGGCGCGGGCGGAGCAGGCCCGCAAGGCCCAAGTCAACGCGGCGGCGCTCGCGGCGGAGCGGGCGCGCCGGGACAGCGTCCGGACGCTGCTCGAGCCCCTGGTCGTGGTCACGGTGGTCAAGAAGACCTACCTGCCGAGAGATCCCGACTCGGAGCAATATGAAGACTACATCTCGCTGGCCTTCGCGTATCAAAACAAGGGAGAGAAAGCGATCCGCGCGTTCCAGGGCGACGCGACCTTCCTCGACACGTTCGGGGATTCGATCTACAGCGCCCACCTCAAAGTGGACTTGCCTCTCACTGCCGGACAAACGCGACGCGAGCCGGCGCGGATCGTTCGGGTCAATCCCTTCCGGCTCGCGCACCAACGGCTGCGGGATACGCCGCTGGACAAGATGAAGCTGGTGTGGGAGACCAGCGACGTGCTGTTTGCCGACGGTAGTCGGCTCAGCCTCACCGCTCCCTAGATACCCCAGCCCGTTTTCAAGGCGACGTCGCCCAGCGCGTCCCAGTGCGGGCCGCCGCCGCTAGCGACAAAGGCCGGGTTTACCGGGCACACCGCACCGGTCACAGCGGGCACCGAGTAGACGGACGCGTCGAGCTGCGGCCGCCCGAAGTCCAACTCCTGCGCGAGATTGTTCGCCGTCCGGTCCCGGACGGTGAGCGCCTGGAGATTCCAGCGCCACTCGATCATCCGCAACACCGACGTGTGGTCGTACACCACGTGCGACGTGTGTTGGCGGCGCGCGAACGGTGAAACGAGCAGGGTGGGGGTACGGAAGCCCCGAAGCCCGTCTGCGTCCCCGGCGGCGCGGGTGGCCTCCGGGATGGGCGCGGCCGGTGGAGGGACGTGGTCGAAGAACCCGCCCCATTCGTCGAAGTTGATGATCAGGACCGTGTGCTCCCACGCCGGGCTCGCCGTCACGGCCGCGTAAATCCGATTCATGAACGCCTCGCCCGCGCGGATGTCGCTGAAGGGATGATCGTCCGGCCCCGTCCCGGTCGCTTCCGTGAGGAAGGGCCCGTCGACGAGTGCCACATGCGGCAACGACCCCGCCCGGCAGTCGGCGAAGAACTCGTCCAGCGGTCTGCTGATCGGGACATACTTGGCGCCCCAGAGCCCCAGGAACGGCACATCGCCGTAGTAATAGCGGCCCCGAAGGCCGCGCGCGGCCAACCGATCCCAGATGGTCGGCAGGGTCGACAGGGCCGGTGTGTTGCTCAGCCGGTCGGTCTGACCGGCGTGCTGGTAGATCCGATTCGGAAAGGTCGGCCCGAGGATCGCGCAGAAGTAGCGGTCGAACGATGTCCACTGCGGCACCGCGCGGCCCAGGAAGGGGAGATCTTCCTGCCGGTAGTAGCCTATCGAGAACGTATCGTTGACGCGGAGCCAGCCGTCGCACGCACCGGCGTTGTATTGCATCCGGCCACCGGCATAGGAATGGTCGGGATCCTGGTGGCCGCATCCCTGGAAATCCGGCGCCAGCGGGTAGGTGGCGTGGCTCGTGCCGGCTGAATCGAGATAGCTGAGCCCCGCTTGCCGCCCATCGGCATCGGGCAGCCATCCCAGAAAGTGATCGAACGACCGGTTCTCCATCATCATGACGACGATATGCTCGATCCCACACGACTGCGGATCGAGGGTGAGCCAGCTCGCCATCCGAGACAACACCGGCACGCCGACGGTGCGGTCCGCGCACGCGACGGCGAGGCCACCGGTCGCGGCGGCGGCGGCTGAGAGGAACGTACGGCGCGGCAGGGCAGCCATGAGCATCGCCTCCGAGAATTTGGGGTCGCCGCACGCTCGCCTGTCGTTGTAAACGCTCCGTCACACGTTGGTCCGTCTCCCGTAAACGCGGGGCCTGTCGCGTGCGCGCCACACAACACAGGCGCCATTGGATGTTCCTTGCCGTCGCGCGCGGCAGGGTCCATGTTCGTGCCATCCCCGCGAACAGGAACCCGCCCACATGCGCTGCCCGCTCCCAACGCTCCTCGCCATCCTTACCCTCGCGACGCCGCTCGCCGGGCAGGCAGCGTCCGGGCACATCTATTGGGTCGGCTTCTACCAGGCGCTCCCCGGGAAAGCGGCGGCGTACAACAAGGCGCTCAGCGACATCGCCGATCCGGTCTTGGACGAGCTGGTGCGGCGCAAGCAGATGGTCTCCCACGTGCAGCTCGCGCAGTACACCGGCGCCGGAGAAAACACGAATCTCGTAATCCTGGAATTTCCCGACTGGGCGGCGCTCGACACATACGACGCAAAGCTCGACGAAGCCTCCCGGGCCGTGCTCCACAAACCCTGGAGCGAAGCGATCGCGGCGTTCCCCGAGCTGCGACGCTTGGTGCGCATCGAGATCTATACACGGTCATGATCCCGCACGGCGGGGAGAACCTCCGGGGCGAGCCCCTGGATTTCCGGATCCCCCGCACCGGCGATCGGGACCTGGCGTTCCGCGGTTGGCTCTTGAGCCACGCCGAGGAGCGCGGCGGCTCCCCCGCGCTCACGCGCGGCGTGGACATCGACATCTACCTGACGATCCGGCTGCGGCTCGTGGCGCACCTGTGCCGCTGGTCGTTGCGGGACGGCGAGGGCCTGAGAGAGGAGCACCGTGTCGCCGTGCACGACTCGGCGGCCAGGTTACTCGATTGGTTGAAGCAGGAGAGCTCCGGTCGGCTGGATGCGACCGGCAAGCGCGCCTGGGTCCGGGCCTGCGCGGCGTGGCCCGGCCTCAAGCACGAGGCGGTGGAGCGCGTGGATTGACGCCCCGCGCGCCGCATACCAGCGTATGGGCATGCCGGCGGCATTCCAGTGGGCCCGTCTGAAGGCGGATGTGAAGTGCGCGCTCCGTAAGGGCGCCTGGTACCGTATCCTGAAGCTGACGTCCAGCGAGGTCGTGCTCGACGTCAAGGGAAAGCCGCTCTCCGTGCCGCGAGGACAGCTGCAGCTCTCGTCCGAGCCGGCCCTGCGCTGGTCCGTCGTGACGAGCCCCAAGCAGACCGCGCGCTTCCCCGCCAGCTGGGGCCCGAGCTACGCCGTCTGCCCCAACTGCCGCAACCGCGCGAAACTCGAAGGCCACGCCGCCAGCATGCGCTGCCAGCGGTGTAACGGGTCCTTCGAGATCGCCTGGAACGAGTCGGCCGCGCCGCGGGGTGACTAGCGAGTGAAAATCGTGAAGGGGGTACTCGTCTTCGACAGCGCGCCCGCCCCCGACACCTGGAGGATGAAGCCGGCGGCGGACTTGTCGACGACGAGGTCGCCGAAGGAGGCGATCCCGTTAACGGGAACCACACTCAAAGTACCCGACAACCTGGCGCCGACGTTGTTCACGGCGAAGGTCATCGCAAGTGCATTGGTGTAGGCCGAGTCGGGACGTCGCAGGCTGTCCAGTACCACGACCTGCACGGCGGGCGTGATGATATTGCCCGCCGTCGCGTCGCTGGGCTGGACCAGAAAGAAGAGAGCGTCGGGACCGCTCCCGCCCCCCCCGCCGCCCCCGATCGCGATGCCCCGGTTGCTCGTGAGCCGACCGTCGTAGGGACACGCGATCGTCACCAGGGCCGTCAGCAGGACGGTCGCACGCCAGAGTCTCATCTTCATATCCAAGCCTCCTCTCCTACGGCTTCACATGATTGTAAAACGAGCCGTAAGACGCAAGAGCGCGCGCCACCCCTTTGTCGACTTCTCCGGCCACGTAGGCCGCCAGATTTCCGGCGCGGCCCGCGATCGCGGCACTTCCCGCCGGTGCCGCGCCACCGGGCTTGAGCCCGCGATACTGATCCGTGAACCCGGCCGCGACGGCTTCGAGCACCCATGGCTTCATCTCGACCGTCGCCTTGGTGACGACCACGCCGCGCACCGCGCCCTGCGGCGTGAAGCCCACCGCCACCTCGATCGGACCGTGGGGCGTGTCCACGCGCACGAACTCGAGTGCGCCCATCGACGTAGACCCGGCCATGCCCCCGTAGAACACCAGCACGCCGTCCTCGGGACTCCAGTCCACGGCTTCGTGCAACCGGTGCGCATCCGCGGCGCTCAGGTGTACCTCGCGGGCCACGTATGCATCGGCCCCCGGCAGTAGCGCCTGCACGGCGTCCGGACGTTTGACCAGCACGACCACGGGTGTGATGTGCAGCAAGGCGGCGATCGCCGTCGCGCGAATCAGAAAGTTCATCGGTCAGCTCCTCTCACGTGACAACCACATCTGGTGGATCGCCAGCGCCGCGACGATGAGATAGGCGATGCCCATCGCCCAACCACCGGCGAGGGTCACGATCGCAAAGCGCGGCGAGGCGAACTTGGTGAGCCACATGCCGGCGAAGTCGAGCCACGGGGCGGCGAACAGGAGCCCGATCAGCCCGAGCGCCCAACGGCGGGACAGCGAGAGTCCGGCGACCACGACGCCCAAGGCAGCCGCGATGAGACCGTACATCGGAACGTGCACGTGGGTGTCCTGGATCAGGAGGCCGGTGTCGACGGTGTGGACCTCGGGTTTGGCGAAGTCGGCCATCGCCATGGGGCGCTGTACGACCACCGTGGTGTCGGGCGGCATCGTCATGGACATTTCCGGACCGGCGTAGGTCGCCGCGACGCGCTGCGGCGTAAATCCCGCGTACAGCGCGACCATCACCGCCCCGAACACGTAGGAGAGCCCCAACGTGGCGAGCAGCCCCGTGACGAGCCACTTGATCCGGATGTCCGCACGTCGCAAGTCGTACAGCATGGATGGCCTCTCCCTCCCTAGAACACGTAGACGAGCTCGAGCACGCCCTTGGTGTTGGAGCTCTGCAGCGCCCCCGTGGCATCGGTAAAGAACGGCGCGGACGACCAGTCCGCGCGGACGGCGGCGCGGAGCGCGACTTGCGGGACGTGGAACCGCGTGTGCTCGATGTTGCTGAAGATGCCTTCGCGCGCGCTCGAGAAGTACCACATCGGACCGACCGTGACCGAGCGCAGGATCTGCGGCATCCCCGTGAGCAAGCCGTCGCTGTCTTCCAGCTGGTCGTACCGCGCGGTCAGGCCGACATGGCGGCTCATCTTCAGGAATGCGGTGACCGCAGCTCCGCGCCACGAAGGATTGCCGCCACTCTGCTGCTCCCGCCCGACGTTGGCTTCGGCGCCCACGATCAAGCGTCCCCGGTCAATGGTGAGGTCGCTCGAGAACAGCGATCGCTGGTTCGCATCGCTCGAGTCCCGTTCGGGTCCGTACACACCGGTGAAGCCCAGCGTCACCCAGGGGATCGGAATCCACTGGATCCTGGCGAGCCCTGTCTTGCCGCGATTGTTGTCCACCGTGACGTCCCAGCCGTTGGCGACCACTCCCCACACGTCGACCCGCGACGACCCGGTGTAGTGGACCTGCACGCCCGTGAGCTTGCCGGGGCGGGCATACGTGAAGTTGAACGAATTAGTGGGAATCAGGTTGAGGGGCTCGTCATCGCGTTCGAAGCCGATGGGTGCGTCGAACCGGCCTAACGCCAAGGACCACTTGTTCGCAGTGTGCGGCGTCCAGCTCACGAGCAGGTTGTCGATGTCGGTGGTCGAGGCGCCGTCTTCGAGGGCGGTCGTGAGCTGCGCAAACAGGTAGGCGTCGCCCACCGGCTTGAAGAAGCTCACGCCGACCTTCCCGGCTGTAAACGTGTTGCTGCGGGTCACGCGATCGTAGTCAACCCGTCCGACCGCGAATCCCGTGATGGCGACGGGCGACGGCTCTTCGAATGTCGCGGACCGCTCCTGCGCGGCGGCGTTGATCGCAACGCCGCAGAGCAGAGCGCACCAAAGCGCACTGCGCATACAATCCTCCGAGTTGTGGGTGGCTAACGCGTCAGGTCAGCCGAGCCCGTTCGGAGGCGGAGGAGTGGGGCTGAAACAGGGAGAAGGGGGAAGCGGGAAGAGAGAGCGGTCGATCAGGACCTGCTCCGGCGTCGCAATCGCGGGCGCCGCCGGCAAGGGCGCCGGCACGGCTGCGGATAGGGCGAGGTCCACGCTACCGATCATCTCACCGCAGAAGCACGGGCCGTCGGCCGGCACCTTGCCATGGCCCGGGTGCGACTGGTGCGTCGCGTGATGCCGGCACGCCAGCGTACCCTGGAGGGTCGCGCCACCCGGCCCCGCGGCCAGCCAGCAGACGGCCGCGAGCGTGAACAGGATGAGCCGTGGTGTGCCGCGCATCGCCTCAAGTGTACGGCCGGCGTTTCGCCTGGCGCAACCCCGCCCGGCCCGTGTAGACTGCCTGGCCATGAGCGAGCGCATCGAGTACCGCGACGGGCGGTGGGTGGTGCCGAATCACGCCATCATTCCTTTTATCGAAGGCGACGGCACCGGGCCCGACATTTGGCGCGCCGCGCGGCGCGTGTTTGACGCCACTGTCCGGAAAGTGTCCGGCGGTAAGCGCCAGATCGATTGGCTCGAGGTCCTGGCCGGCGAGAAGGCCTTCAAGCAGGTGGGGAACTGGCTTCCCGAGGCCACGCTGGACGCCATCCGGACGCACCGGGTGGCCATCAAGGGTCCGTTGACGACGCCCGTCGGCGGCGGCATCCGCTCCCTCAACGTCTCGCTGCGGCAGCTGCTGGACCTGTACGCCTGCGTCCGGCCGGTGCGCTACTTCGAGGGCGTGCCCAGCCCGATGCGCGAGCCGCAGAAGCTCGACGTGGTGATCTTCCGCGAGAACATCGAGGATGTGTACTCCGGCGTGGAATACCGCGCGGGCAGTCCCGAGGCCGATGCCGTGATCGGGTTCCTCACCGAGCGGTTCGGCGCCAAGATCCGCCCCGGGAGCGCGATCGGGATCAAGCCCATGTCCAAGTTCGGCTCCCAGCGTCTGGTCGTGAAGGCCATCGAGTACGCCCTGCGCGCGGGTCGGCGGTCGGTCACGCTCGTTCACAAAGGCAACATCATGAAGTTCACCGAGGGCGGGTTCCGGGAGTGGGGGTACGAGGTGGCGAGAGACCGGTTCGGCGACAAGACCATTCTGGAGGCCGACGCGGGAGACGGGAAGCGGGACACGGACAAGGTGATCATGAAGGACCGGATCACCGACGCGATGTTCGCGCAGCTGGTGCTGCGCCCCGACGAGTACTCGGTGATCGCCGCCCCCAACTTGAACGGCGACCTGCTCTCGGATGCCGCGGCGGCCCAGGTGGGCGGGCTCGGGCTCGCGCCGGGGGGCAACTTGGGCGACGGGTACGCCGTGTTCGAGGCGACGCACGGCACCGCACCGAAATACGCGGGGCAGGATAAGGTCAACCCCGGGAGCGTCATCCTGTCGGGGGCGATGATGTTCGAGGAGCTCGGATGGAACGACGTGGCCGACGCCATCGTGCGCGGGCTGGGTGGGGCGATCCGGGCGCGGCGCGTCACCTACGATCTCGCGCGGCTGATGCCCGCCGCCACCGAGGTCTCGACCTCGGCTTTTGCCGAGTGCATAATCGAGCATGTCTAGGATGACCAGCGGCGTCGTCGGCACGCCGCTTTCCCAGGTCGATACGCCGCTACTCGCCGTCGCCCTCGCGCAGGGGAGCGCCGTGCCCGCCTCCCTCACTGACCTGGACGGCGCCGCGGGGGGCGTGGTGGCCCGCGCCATCACCAGCGGCGACTTCAAAGGAAAGCGTGACGAGGCCACGCTGCTCTACCCGAGCGGCGCCAAGCCGGAGCGCGTCCTGCTCGTGGGCTTGGGGAAGCCGGGCGAGGTAACCCGTAACTCCATCCGGCGGGCGGCCGCCGTCGCCGCTAAGCGGGCGCGGGCGCTCGGCACGAAACAGCTCGCCTTCGCCGTCGCCCCCGAAGCGCGCAACGGCGTGTCCGCGCGCGATCTGGGCCAGGCGGCGGTCGAAGGGGCCGCGCAAGGCGCCTGGGCGTTCACCGACCTCAAGGCCGCGCCCGACGAGCCGAAGCCCGAGGTCGAGGGCGTCACGCTCGTGGGCGATCAGAAGGAGATGAAAGAGATCGCGGCCGGGCAGCGCGTGGGCGACGCCGTCGCGGCGGGGCACCGGCTCACCCGCTACCTCCAGATGTTGCCCGGGAATGTGTGCACGCCCACCTACCTCTCGGAGCGGGCGCAACAGCTCGCCGATCAGCACGGCTTCACGCTCACGGTGCTCGACCGGGCCAAGCTGCAGCAGGAAGGGATGGGCGCGCTGCTCGCCGTGGCGCAGGGCAGCGACCAGGAGCCGCGCTTCATCGTGCTGGAGCATCGCGGCGCCGGTGAAGCACCTCCCGTGGCGCTCGTCGGCAAGGGTGTCACATTCGATTCGGGCGGCATTTCGATCAAGCCGGCGCAAAACATGGAGGACATGAAGTTCGACATGTCCGGCGCCGCGGCCGTACTCGGCACGTTCGAAACGCTGGGGCAGCTCAAGCCGAAGCTGAATGTCGTTGGCCTCATCCCGGCCACCGAAAACCTCCCCTCCGGCCACGCCGTCAAACCGGGCGATGTCGTGAAAAGCCATTTCGGCAAAACGATCGAGATCATCAACACCGACGCCGAGGGACGCCTGATCCTGTGCGACGCGCTGTCGTACGTCCGGCGCTTCAAGCCGGCGGCCGTGATCGACATCGCGACGCTCACCGGCGCCGTGGTGGTCGCCCTCGGCCAGGTGGCGATCGGCGAGATGGGGAACGACGAGGCTCTGCTGGCCGAAGTGCGTGAGGCGGGGGAGCGCGCCGGGGAGCGGTGTTGGCCCCTGCCGCTCTGGGACGAGTACCGTGACCTGCTTAAGTCCGACATTGCGGACCTCAAGAACTCGGGCGGGCGGGGCGCGGGGTCGATCGCCGGCGGGTGGTTCCTGAAGGAATTCGTAGAAGGGTATCCCTGGGTGCACCTCGACATCGCGGGCACCGCATACACCGACGGCGAGGTGCCGCACCAGGCCAAGGGCCCGACGGCGGTCGGCGTCCGGCTCTTCACCGAGTTTATCCTCAAGCGCGCGGGGGCGTGACCCGCGGCCTCGCGGGCGCCGCCGCGTTGCTGCTGGTCGCGGCCGGGGCCGCCGCTCAGGTCGACAGCACGGCGCGCCGCGACACCCTGCGGCGCGACTCCACGGCCGCTACCCCCGCAGACACGACGCCGCGCGATACGACCGCCCGCGACACCCTGCCGCGCTACCTGCCCGTACTCCCCCAGGCGATTCCCGCAGGGCCACTGCCGCGCGGCACGCGCTATACGTTCAACGCCGATTCGCTCGTACTCTCGAACGTCCAGACGCTGTCGGACCTGCTCGCGCACATCCCGGGCGTCTACGTCGCGCGCGGCGGCATCTACGGCGCCGGGGAGATCGTGTTCTTCGGCGGGCGCGGGGCGGCGGGGCTCGAAGTCTACTGGGACGGCGTGCCGTACCTGCCGCTCGGGCGCGACTCGGTGTTCCTCGACCCGGCCCGCATCCCGCTCGCGCCGCTCGAGCGCATCGACGTGATCGTGCTGCCCGCCTCGCTCCGCGTCTATCTCGTCACGCTGCGCCAACGCTCTACGGAAACCGCGTCGCAGGTCGGCGTGGCCACAGGAGAAGTGAAAACGGCGAACTACCGCGGCGCCTTCTTGCACCGCTGGCGCTCCGGACTCGGCCTCTCGCTGGTCGCCGATTACAACAACAACGACGGCATCGAAGGCAGCTCGAGCACGGCGTTCAACTCGGTGGACCTCTGGCTCAAGGCCGAGTACGTACCGAGCGCGCGCTTCGGAGCCTCGTACCAAACCTTGAGCTCACGCTGGCACCGCAGCGAGGGGCACCTCACGGCGAACTGGCATCCCCAGCGGCGCGACGGAATTCTCTGCGTGTTTGCGGCCGCCCGTGACGACGGAGTGGGACTGCGCGCCCAGGCGACGCTCGCCACGACGAGCGTGACCCTCGATACCGCCGCCCCGGACCGCCACCTTTCGCTGGGCGCGCTCGAGGTCGTGAACGACTGGTCCCGAGCGCACATCGGTCTCGCGATCCGGAGGCTGGACGAGGCCCGTCCGTGGCAGTTCGAGGGCAGCGGCGCCTGGAGCCCGTTCCCCGGCCTCACGCTCGCGGGCGACGCGCGCCACTCCGTATACAGCCGCGGGAGGTCGGGTAATCGCGCCCACCTGGCTGCGGGCCTGATTCTGCCGGCAGGGCTCTCGCTGCACGGCGACCTGGCGTGGGCGCACGATCTGCAGGCACCCGTCGATTCGACCGACGGGGGACAGCGCACGGTGGACGCATCCGGGGCGGTGCGATGGGACCGCGACTGGCTCAGCGTCGAGCTGGGCGGCGCGACCCGCGATCCGTTCGCGCCGATCGGGTTCCCCCTGCCGATCACGGCGATCGACAGCTCCACCGCCGTGCGCCTGAGCCCGACCCAGCGCACCCGCTACTTCACCGCGCACGGGGCGCTGCGGCTCCTGCCGGGCCTGCAGCTCTCCGGCTGGTACTTCGATCCGTTGGTGCACAGCGGAAACGACTTCGAGCCGCCGTATCATGCGCGCTTCTCGCTCACGTTCTATTCGAAATTCTGGCGCGTGTATCGGAGCGGGATCTTCGCCTTGCGCGGCGAGCTGGCATTTGACGCGTGGAGTCGCGGGACGGCGGGCATCGGTTCAGCGGGAGCGCTGCGCGTCCTTCCCGAGGCGACCATCGGAGAGGTGAACGTCGAGGTGCGGATCGCGGGTGTCACGATCTTTTGGGCGCAGCGCAACGTGACCCTGCAGCGCGCCAGCTACGTCCCCGGGCTCGATTATCCGCGTCGCTTCCAGTTCTACGGCGTGCGCTGGCTGTTCACCAACTGAAGTTGACCTAAGTGCTTTGCGCGACTACGTTTAAAGTCTGTGCCGCGGAGCATGACGGGTTTCGGTTCGGCCGAAGGGAACGTCCTCGGGGGGCGGCTCTCGATCGAGATCCGCAGCGTGAACCACCGCTACTACAATCCGCAGCTCAAGCTGCCGTTCGAGCTGGGCGGGGTCGAGGGCCCGCTGCGTGAGCGGCTGCGGCAGCTGCTCGAGCGCGGCCACGTGACGGTTTCGGCGCGGTGGATCGAGGCGCCGCAACGCGACGGCGCGGTCGCGGTGGACCTCACCCGGGCGCGCCAGCTCGTAGCCGCCGCCAAGGAGCTCAAGAAGCGCCTGAAGCTCAAGGGCGACGTGGACCTCGCGTTCGTGGCGCGGCAGCCGGAGGTGCTGATGCCGCATCAGGACGGCGTGGCCACGGCGCAGTGGAGCGAGGTCGACCCCATCGCCGAGCGAGCGGTACGGGAGCTGCTCGCTATGCGGGCGCGCGAGGGGGCGGCGCTGGCAGCGGAGCTCGGCGGTCGACTCCGAGCGCTCGAGGCGGGTGCCGCGACGATCGAGCGGCGGGCGCCCGAGCGCCTCACGGCGGAGCTCGCGCGGCTGAAGAACGCGGTAGCGGAGCTGGCGGCGGGCGTGCAGGTGGACGAGCAACGCCTCGCCGTCGAGGTCGCGCTGATGGCCGACCGCGTGGACATCACCGAGGAGCTCGTACGGTTGCGGACCCACCTGGCGGCGTGCGGGGAAGCGCTCGCGTCCGAGGGCGCGGTGGGGAAGCAGCTCGGGTTCCTCGGGCAGGAGCTGCTGCGCGAGGTGAACACCATCGGCTCGAAGGCCAATGACGCAGGGATCACGCAGACCGTGATCACCATGAAAGGCGAGCTCGAGAAGTTCCGCGAGCAGCTCGACAACCTGGAGTGACGCCCCCCCTCCTCTCGCGCGTCGTGGTGCTCGCCGCGCCGTCCGGGGGAGGCAAGACGACCATCGCGCGCGAGCTGCGGACTCGGGCGCCCGACACCTTCGGCTACTCGGTGTCCGCGACCACGCGCCGGGCGAGGCCGGGCGAGCGAGACGGCGAAGCGTACCATTTCCTGGGCCGCGACGAGTTCGAGCGACGGCGTGAGGCAGGTGACTTCCTCGAGTCGACGGAGTATGCGGGAGAGCTGTACGGCACGCTCCGCGGCGAGGTCGAGCGGGTGCTGCGCAGCGGAAAGCACGTGGTGTTGGACGTCGAGGTGACGGGAGCGCGACAGGTCCGGAAGGCGTACCCGCGTCCGGCCTCCATCGTGCTGTTCGTGATCCCGCCTTCGCCCCGCGTGCTGATCGAGCGGCTGCGCAAGCGGCGCACCGAATCGGAAGCCGAGCTGTCGCAGCGGATCGACATCGCGACGCGTGAGGTCGAGACGGCGCGGCGCGAGATCGGGGACGTGTACGATCACGTGCTCGTGAACGACGACCTCGAGACCGCGGTGCGCGAGGTCATCGAACTGGTGCAGGAAGGGCGCGACGCGGCCGAGCGCGCGCCCGGCAACATGGCTAGCTTGCTGTCGGATTTCGTGCGACAGCTGAGGAGCGAGGCAGCACAACTGAAGCATTCTACCGGAAGGAGCAGCTGATGCGGATAGTGACCCCGAGCGAAGTCGCCGTGCAGACCCAGAACAAGTACCTGGGCGCGCTGGTGGCCGCGAAGTTCGCCCGTTTCGTGAACGAGTTCCCGCGCGACCGCTCGGTGGACTTCGAGGAGAAGCTCACCACACGGGCGCTGGACGAGCTGGTGCGCGGCCGGCTGACGTACAAGCTGGTACGCCGGCGGCGCCAGGAAGGCTGATGGCGCTGGCCGGCCGGCACGTCGTCCTCGGCGTGTCGGGCGGGATCGCGTGCTACAAGAGCTGCACACTCGCCCGGCGGCTCACCGAGGGCGGAGCGACGGTGGACGCGGTGCTGACCGCCTCCGCCGCCGAGTTCGTGCGGCCGGTCACGTTCGAGGCGCTCACCGGGCGCCCGGTCCTCACCTCCCTGTGGGAGCGGGACCGGGCGCTCGCGCACATCGGGCTCGCGCGAGAGCCGGACCTCGTGATCGTCGCGCCGGCCACCGCGCACCTCTTGGCCCGGGCCGCGATGGGCCTCGCCGACGACGTGCTCACAGCCCTGTTGCTCGCCCGCACCGGACCGGTGCTGGCGGCGCCCGCCATGAACGACGCGATGTTCGCGCATCCCGCGACGCGCGCCAACCTGAACACCCTCGCCGCGCGCGGCTGGCACTTCGTGGGCCCCGACACGGGCCCCCTCGCGGAAGGACCGAGCGAGCGTCCCGGCCGGATGAGCGAGCCCGAAGCGATCCTCGCCGCTGCCGAGCGGCTGCTGCTACAGCGTGCGCCGTGGCAGGGGAAGAGCGTCATCGTCACCGCGGGCCCCACCCGCGAGCATCTCGACCCCGTGCGGGTCGTCACCAACCCGTCCACCGGCCGCATGGGCTACGCGCTCGCGGCCGCCGCCTATGCGCGCGGCGCCGAGGTCGTGCTGGTCTCGGGACCGAGTGATCTGCCCCTGCCGTTCGGCGTGACGGCGCATCGGGTGGAAACCACCGCGGAGATGCAGCGCGCAACGCAAGCGTTGGCGAAGCGGGCGGACCTTGTCATCATGGCCGCTGCCCCGGCGGACTATCGCCCCGCGAGGCCAGCTGACACGAAGCGCCCTCGCGCGAGCGGCGCGATCACGATCGAGCTCGAACCGACGCCCGACATCCTCTCCTCCCTTGAGCGTCCGAAGAAGTGCGTCGTCGTAGGCTTCGCCCTGGAGACGGGAGGGGACGGTCTGGCCAAAGCTCAGGCAAAGTTGCGGGAGAAGCATTTAGATGCGATCATCCTCAACGACGCGCACGAGCCCGGCGCGGGATTTGAAGTGACCACGAATCGCGTCACGATCATCAGGAGGAGCGGCGAGCCGATCGAGCTACCCCTCCTTTCGAAGCGGGACGTGGCCGACAAAATCCTCGACGCGGTGGAGCAATCGCTGACGTGAGCGACGGGCGGGCACTGGCGCGCGAATTCCTGGAACAGCAGCGGCAGCTCGGGGGAAATCCGGTCATCTTGCCGGAAGGCTCGACCCTGGGCACCCCGGGCTTGCGCCCGGGGTTGGTTACTGCCCCAGACACCACCTCACTGACCCCGGGCGACAGCCCGGGGAACACCCAAGCGAGACCCGCTCGGGAGGGTTCCGATCTCCCCCCTCCGGGAATCTCTTACGATCCCCCCGGCGGTGATCTGTTCTCCAACGATCCGGTGCCGCAAGCGATCTCGCTCGACGCGATCGCGCAGCTCGTGGCGGGCTGTACCAAGTGCCGGCTGTGCGAGGGCCGCCGGCACACGGTGCCCGGGGAGGGGGCGGCGGACGCCCGGCTGGTCGTGGTGGGAGAAGGGCCGGGACGGGTGGAAGACGAAACAGGACGCCCGTTCGTCGGGCCCGCCGGTGAGCTGCTCACCAAGATTCTCGGTGCGATCGAGCTGCCGCGCGAGCGGGTCTTCATCTGCAACGTGGTCAAATGCCGTCCGCCCGAGAACCGCCTGCCGCAGTTCGATGAGATCGCGGCGTGCGTGCCATACCTGTTCCGCCAGATCGACATCGTGCAGCCGAGCGTGATCCTCGCGATGGGGGGGACGGCCGCGCAGACCCTGCTCAACACCAAGCAATCGCTGGGAGCGCTGCGGAACTTCGTGCACCGATTCCGCGGTATTCCCTTGATCGTGACCTATCATCCGGCTGCTCTGCTCCGCAACCCCAACTGGAAGAAGCCGACCTGGGATGACGTCCGCATCGCCCGCCGTCTCATCGCCTGAGCGCTCGACTCCCGAATTCGCGGGCCGCCAGACTCCCTGGAGCAACGAAGCGGAGCAGGCGGTCCTCGGGGCCATGCTGCTCGACCAGGACGCGGCCCTCAAAGCCGCCGAGCTGCTGGACGACACGATGTTTTACCGCGAGGGACACCGGCTGCTGTTCCGCTCGATGATCGCGCTCACCGAGCGGGGCGACGTGATCGATCCGGTCACGCTGCGCGACGAGCTGTTGCGACGCGGGGACCTGGACCGCGCCGGGGGGATGGAGTACCTCGGGGGTCTCATCGATGTGGTCCCCACCGCGGCGAACGTCGAGTACCACGCCAAGATCGTCCGCGACAAGGCGGTGCTGCGGCGCCTGATCGAGGCGGCCACGGCGATCATCCAGGACGCCTACGAGGGCCGCTCCACGTCGATCGAAGTGCTCGACAACGCCGAGCACCGCGTGTTCCAGGTCGCCCAGTTCCGGCGTGCCGAGGAGTTCGTTCGGCTGAAGGAGCTGATCTGGCCGACCATGGAGCGCATCGAGCAGCTGCACACGAGCCAAGGGGCGCTCACCGGCGTGGGGACCGGCTTCACCGACCTGGACCGGCTCACCGCCGGGTTCCAGCGCGGCGACCTGGTGATCGTCGCGGCCCGGCCCTCGATGGGGAAGACCGCGCTCGCGCTCAACGTGGTGCAGCACGCCGCCATCGAGCACAACGTGGGGATCGCGGTGTTCTCTCTCGAAATGTCGAAGGAGCAGCTGGTGCAGCGGCTGCTCTGCTCCGAGGGTCTGGTGGATGCGCAGCGCCTGCGCCGCGGCCAGCTGCGCGACGACGACTATCCGAAGCTCGCCCGCGCGGCGGGGCTATTGGGCACGGCGCCGATCTGGATCGACGACTCGGCGATGCTCTCGCCCCTCGCCATGCGCTCCAAAGCACGCCGCCTCAAGGCGGAGCACGACGTCGGCCTGGTGGTGGTCGACTACCTGCAGATGATGCAGGGTCCCACCGACTCCGAGAGCCGGCAGCAGGAGATCTCCTTCATCTCCCGCTCGCTCAAGGCGCTCGCCAAGGAGCTGGATGTTCCGGTGGTTGCCTTGTCGCAGCTCTCCCGGGCGCCGGAGCAGCGCGGCGGCGAGCACCGGCGCCCGCAGCTCTCGGACCTGCGCGAGTCCGGAGCCATCGAGCAGGACGCGGACGTCGTGTGCTTCATCTATCGGCAGGAGTTCTACGACGGCCCGATCGATCCCAAGACGAACGAAAGCATCGAGGGAATTGCGGAGCTCATCGTGGGAAAACAGCGCAACGGCCCGACGGGAACAGTCAAGCTCTTCTTCAAGAAGGAGTACACGCGCTTCGACAATTACACGCCGCGCGAAGCACCCACCGAGGCCGCCCGTGCCTAAGGGAGGCTCGGTGTTCCGCTGCACCGACTGCGGCGCGGACCAGCCCAAGTGGGGTGGCCGCTGCGAGGCGTGCGGGGCTTGGAATACGCTGGTAGAAGAGCCGGTCGGGCGGACGGGGGGACGAGCCGACCGCAGCAGCAGCATCCCGTCCGACAGTCTGCCCGTTCGGTTGTCCGCGGTGGGAGCGGCGGGATTCGAGCGGTGGCAAACGGGTCTACGCGAGTTCGATTTCGTGCTGGGCGGCGGCATCGTCCCGGGATCCGTGGTGCTGGTAGGCGGCGAGCCCGGCATCGGCAAGTCCACGCTGCTGCTGCAGTGCGCGGCGCGGCTCGAGCAGGCGGGCGTGCGCACGCTGTACGTGTCCGGTGAAGAGTCGCCCGACCAGATCCGGCTGCGCGCCGGGCGCCTGACGGTGGACGCGGGCGCCGTGCACGTGCTGGGCGAGACGCGACTCGAGGCGATCACGCATCACGCCCACGCACTGGGGGCCCGCGTCGTGTTCGTCGATTCGATCCAGACCACCTACACCGACGAGCTCGAAGGCGCCCCCGGCAACGTGGGCCAGGTGCGGGAGTGTGCCGCTCGGCTCATGCGCTTCGCGAAAGAGGCCGGGCCCGCGGTGCTGCTGGTCGGGCACGTGACCAAGGGCGGCGGCATCGCGGGACCTAAGACGCTCGAGCACATCGTGGACACGGTGCTGTACTTCGAAGGCGAGAGCACGCTGGACCACCGCATCCTGCGCGCCGTGAAGAACCGCTTCGGCTCCGTGGACGAGATCGGCGTGTTCGAAATGACGGGAGCCGGGCTCGAGCCCGTCGCGGACCCCGCGGCGGCGTTCCTGGCGGGACGCACCACCGGTGTCTCGGGCTCCGCCGTGACCGCATTGATGGAAGGGACGCGACCGCTGTTGGTCGAGATCCAGGCGCTGGCGGCGAAGAGCGGGTTCGGTACGCCCCAGCGCGTCGCCACGGGACTCGATCATCGCCGTCTGGCGGTGCTGCTCGCCGTGCTCGAGCGCCGCGGCGGCTTGCCGTTCGGCGAGCGCGACGTGTTCGTGAACGTGACGGGCGGGGTGCGCCTGGTCGAGCCCTCGACCGATCTCGCCGTGGTCGCGGCGTTGGTCTCGAGCGTGCACGACCGGCCGCTCCCGGCCGATTCCGTGTTCCTCGGCGAAGTCGGCCTGGGTGGCGAGATCCGCCCCGTGGCGGCGGTCGAGCGACGCCTCAGCGAGGCCGCGCGCCAGGGGTTCCGCCGCGTGTTCCTGTCCGCCCGCTCGCGGGTGAGCCTGCCCGGGCTCGATCTGGTGGGCATGGACGGCATCGGTGAGCTCGCCCGGCGACTCGCGGCCTGACGCGGGCGTCGTGGTCGTGGCGGCCGGTGCCGGAGTGCGCGCCGGCCCCGGCGATCCGAAGCAATTCCGCCCGATCCTCGGCGTCCCGATGCTGTTGCGCGCGCTGCGGCCGTTCACATCCCACCCGGACGTGGGGCAGGTGGTGGTGGTCGTGCCCGCCGGATTCGAAACGCGCCCCCCCGAATGGCTGGGCAAGCTGGTGGGCGACCGGTTGGGGCTCGTCGCCGGCGGCGCCACCCGGACCGAATCGGTCCGGGCCGGCCTCGGCGCGCTGCCGCCGCACGCCGTCGTCGTGCTGGTGCACGATGCCGCCCGCCCGTTCGTGACCCGGGAAACGATCGACGGGGTGCTCGCCAAGGCGCGCGCCGGGCTGGGCGCGGTGGCGGCGATACCCGTCAGCGACACCGTGAAAGACGTCGAGCAGGAGCGTATCACGAAAACCGTACCACGAAACCGTCTCTGGCGGGCGCAAACGCCGCAGGGGTTCCCGCGAGCCATGATCGAGCGAGCGTACGCGGGCCTCGCCAACGGCGATGCCGCGCCGACCGACGACGCGGAGCTGTGTGAGCGCGCCGGTTTCCCCGTGGAGGTCGTCCCCGATTCGCCGTACAATCTCAAGGTCACGACCGCCGACGATTTCCGGGTCGCCGAGGCGCTGGCGCGTGAGCTGCGGTGAGCGGGGTCCCGTTCCGGACAGACGAGGACGTGACGGCCGCGCTCCCTCAGGCGATCGAGCACCTTCGCGGGGGCGGGCTGATCGCCTATCCGACGGAAACCGTGTACGGCCTGGGCTCGCGAGCGAGAGGCCCGGACGTGCAGGCGGTGGCGCGCCTCAAGGGCCGGCGGCCCGACAAGCCGTTCCTGCTGCTGGTCGCCGACCGGGACATGGCGGAGGCGCAGGGCCTCGCGTTCAGCGAGTCGGCGAGCGCGCTGGCGCGGGCCTTCTGGCCGGGGCCGCTCACGCTGGTACTCCCGGGGGGGAGCGGCCGGCTGCCGGACGTGCTGCGGGGCCCGGAAGGCGGGATCGCCGTGCGCTGGACGTCCCATCGCGGCATGGCCAGGTTGGTGCGTGCGCTGGGGGAGCCTGTGACGTCCACATCGGCTAACTTGCCGGGGAGTCCCCCGGCGCCGGGAGCCGAAGCCATCGTGCGGGACTTCGCGCCGGCGGTGGATGCGGGGACGTTGCTCGTGCTGGACGGCGGCGTCCTGGGAAACTCTCCGCCGTCGACCGTGGTTGATTGCACACAGCCGACGCCCCGGCTGATCCGCCAAGGTGCGGTGACGCTCGGCGAGCTGCGACGCGCTGCGGGACGGCTCGCTCCATGAACGAGGAATCGAACACGAAACGCATCCTGCTGGTGTGCACGGGCAACATCTGCCGTAGCCCGCTCGCGGCGGCCTTGCTTGAGCGCGCTCTCGGGGAGCGCGGCATCGAGGGGATCGCGGTCGCCTCGGCCGGCACCGGGGCCTGGGACGGCGCCCCGGTCTCCGAGGGAGCCTATCTCGTGGGGCTCGAGCGCGGGCTCGATCTCTCGAGCCACCGGGCGCGGCTCCTGACGCGCGAGCTGGTCGACGGCGCCGACTTGATCCTCACCATGGCGCGGCACCACCGGGCGCGCGTGGACGAGCTGGGCGGCGAGGGTCACGTGTTCGTGCTGGGCGAGTACGCCGGCCGCGAGGGGGACGAGGCCGAAGTGAGCGATCCGTTTGGCGGCGATCTCGACGTGTACCGCGACACCTGCGTCGAGCTCGAGGCGCTGCTCCAGACGGCCGTGGAGCGTATCGTCAAAGAGTTCGCGAGTGGAAGTCAGCGCTAGCACGCGTCTGCTGGCGGTGATCGGCGATCCGGTCGCCCATTCGCTTTCCCCGTCGATGCAGAACGCCGCGATCCGCGTCCTGGGTCTGGACGCCGTGTACGTCGCGCTACGCACGTCCGCACCAGAGCTGACGACCGTGCTCGCCGCCCTCGCCGCCGTGGGCGGGGCGGGGAACGTGACCGTGCCGCATAAAGAGGCGGCGGAACGATACGTGGCGCGGAAAACCGATGTGTGCGCCCGGGTGGGAGCCTGCAATACGTTCTGGACGGAGCACGGAGCGCTCGTGGGCGACAACACCGACGTCGCGGGAATCCTGGCCGCTCTGCGCCAGCTCGGCGTGGACGGCGCCGGCAGCTGGCTGCTGCTCGGCACGGGCGGCTCCGCGCGCGCGGTGGCGGTGGCGGCCGCGGCGGCAAAGGCCGACCTGCACGTCCTATCGCGTGATGCCGCGCGGGCGCGCGATTTCGCCGCCTGGGCCCGCGGGCAGGGAACCCGTGCGGAGGCCGCGCGCGGCAAGCTCGAGCCCGACATCGCGATCAACGCGACGCCCGCCGGCCTCAAGGACTCCGACCCGCTGCCGCTCGATCCGGACAGTGCGGCCCGCCTGCATGCGGCCCTCGACCTGGTGTACGCTCCCGGCGGCACCCGGTGGGTGCGCACGCTGACCGCGGCGGGCGTGCGGGCGCAGGACGGCCGCGAAGTGCTGGTGCACCAGGGTGCGGCGGCGTTCAACCGCTTCTTCCCGGACGAGACGGCGCCGCTCGACGTGATGCGCGCCGCCGTGAGCCGCGCCCTTGGTGCGTGAGGCGGTCGAGCAGCTCCTCCTCCCCGCCGAGTGTCTGCTGTGTCGCGCCCTGCTCTCGTTCACCGATTCCTCCCGGCTGGTGTGCGACGTGTGCCGTCACCGCTGGCGCCCCGTTCGTCCGCCGTGGTGCGCCCGCTGCGGGCAGCCGGAGCCGTTGTTCGGCCGCTGCCGCCTGTGCGCCGAGTGGCCGGCGGCGTTCGGGCCGGTGCGATCCGCGGTGTGGCTGGACGCCGGCGCGCGCGAGGCGGTCCACGCGCTGAAGTACGGTGGTCTGCCGCGCATCGCCACGGAGCTCGCCGGGGCGATGGCGGGGCTCGAGGTACCCGGGATCGAGTCGGCCTGGTTGGTCCCCGTACCACTGGGGCGCGCGCGCCTCAGGACCCGCGGCTACAATCAGAGCGAGCGCCTGGCGCGCGCCCTGGGTCGCCGCTGGCGGCGCCCGGTGGTCGACCTGCTGGTCCGCACACGGGACACCGCCGCGCAAACGGCGTTGACACCCGAGGCGCGGCTGGCGAACGTGGCGGGGGCGTTTCAATTGCGGAATGCGGATTTCGGATTGCGGATTGAGGGCAGTGCCGATCAATCCGCAATCCGCAATCGCAAATCCGCAATCGAGCGGCCCCTCGTTCTGGTAGACGACGTCTTCACTACCGGTGCCACGCTCGCCGAGGCCGCCCGGGCGTTGGAGCGGGCTGGCGCGGCCACCGTTTCGGCCGCGACGTTCGGCCGGGCGGTCGTGCCGGATTTCACCTAGGGGAGAACCATGGCAGTACGGGTCGGGATCAATGGGTTCGGTCGCATCGGGCGCAACGTGCTCCGGGCCGCGGTGCTCATGAAGCAGCAGGCACTCGAGTTCGTGGCGGTGAACGACATCACCGACACCAAGACGCTGGCTCACCTCCTGAAGTACGACTCCGTGCACCGTCGCTTCCCCGGGACGGTCGAAGCGCAGGGCGATGCGCTGATCGTCAACGGCAAGCCCATCAAGGTGTCGGCCATCAAGGAGCCCGATAAGCTGCCGTGGAAGGCGCTGGGCGTGGACCTGGTGCTCGAAAGCACCGGGCGGTTTACCGACCGGCCCGACGCCGACAAACACCTCGCGGCCGGCGCGAAGAAGGTGGTGATCTCGGCGCCCGCCAAGGGCGAGGACATCACGATCGTCATGGGGGTGAACCACCAGAAGTACGACCCGGCGAAGCACCACGTGATCTCGAACGCGTCGTGCACTACGAATTGCCTCGTGCCGGTCGTCAAGGTGGTGCTCGACAACTGGGGCTTCAAGCACGGCTTCATGACGACGATCCACAGCTACACGAACGACCAGCCGATCCTCGATCTGCCGCACAAGGATCTGCGCCGCGCCCGCGCCGCGGCGCTGAGCATCATCCCGACGACTACCGGCGCCGCCAAGGCGACGAGCCTCGTGATTCCGGAAGTGAAGGGGAAGATCGACGGCATCTCGCTGCGCGTGCCCACCCCCGACGTCTCCGTGGTGGAGCTCGCGGCGGAGCTCGAGAAGATGACGACCAGCGAAGAGGTGAACAACGCCTTCAAGCAGGCGGCCCGCTCGAGCCTCAAGGGCATCCTCGATGTGAGCGACGAGCCGCTGGTCTCGGTCGACTACATCGGCAGCTTCTACTCGAGCGTAGTGGACGCGCTCTCGACCAACGTGATCGACGGCACGTTCCTGCACGTGTCGTCGTGGTACGACAACGAAATGGGCTA
>Ga0137409_10001195_pt1 | contig 28253 bp, 24 predicted proteins | sample CZODoug1_16funga_FD_122059 | JGI IMG/M metagenome (GOLD analysis project Ga0137409, IMG submission 122059) | Vadose zone soil fungal communities from Angelo Coast Range Reserve, California, USA - CZODoug1_16fungal (Hybrid Assembly) | ecosystem: Environmental > Terrestrial > Soil > Vadose zone...
CGCGTCCAATGTGGCCGTCGACCGCTTCCGCGAGTGCGCCCAACGACTGGCTCCGGAACTGAGGGAATCCGTCACCCCGTGAACCCACGAGCAACCGGGATTTCTCCCATGCAACCGAGTCATGGCGCTCTCAACAAGCTGCAGCGGGCAGCAGCACTTCGTTGCCCCGAATTGCGGGCCTTGTTGGTGTTGGAGGTACCTTGTGCCGCGTCGGACCATCGCTTCGAGCGCCACGACGCACGGTCGGACCAAGAACCTGCGTTTGAATCATTGACTAACGTCGCTAGAATCACAAAGCCGCACCGTATCGGGAGCGTGGTGAGACACCGAACGTTCTCGAACTATCTGTCGGCTTCGCGCCTCAATAGGCTGGTGTTCCTCTGATCGTCCCAAGCCCAGCCGAGCGACTCGCCGTGGCGCAACAACTTCGCCCCGGGCCTCGTTTCCTGCGGCCTTCGTCACCTTGTCCGTGGCCGACTGGTCAGCGCGGCAGCTATATTTCGTACCGCGAACACGTTCATAACTTCGTGCATTGCGCATGCTAACGCGGTGCATCGCCACTGTGATATCTATTGATGACCCGGACATTGAGATCGTTGGATTAACAACACGGCTGTTCCATCTGTTCGCGGGCAAGACCAGAATACGCATTGGGCAGATCGTCTATCGCGAATAGCTTAAATTCATTGGGCATTAAGATGCTCAACGAATTTGGCGGCGTAGGCATTCACACACCCGTTGACCGCGCGACCACATCCCAGGCGACTCGCAGACTACGCAACGAGGGAACGATAATGCTCTCAGTGTAGCGCAATGGATGGTGATCGGATGCGAAGCGTAATCCCGGTAAACGGCGAAGCAACACGTCCAGCGCCTTGGTCATTTCCATCCGCGCCAGCGGCGCACCCACGCACGCCCGATTGAACGCACCGAAGGCCAAATGCTTGCGCGCATTTGGCCGTTCAATGTCAAACTGGTCGCCATGTTCGAACATCGCAGCGTCTCGATTGGCTGAGCCGATGTGAACGTATATCTTGGCGCCCTTGGGCAGTGTCACGCCGCCGAGTTCGATGTCTCGGGTGGTGATCTTGATAACGCCCCGAACAGGAACGCGCAGGCGAAGCACCTCCTCTATCACCCTCGGACGTAAATCGGAATTGTCGCGCACGCGCTTCAGTTGATCGGGGTTGGATAGCAGCATGTACATCATTTGACCGATTGAATTGGCAGTAGTGTCTGTGCCCGCAGCCACCATACCGATGCAATTCGTTACGATCTCGCGATCGGTGATGTTGGCGCCCTCTCGCTGCGCGTTTAGGAGCTTTGACATCAAATCCTCGCGCGGTTGCTTACGACGATCCTCTAGGCACCGATACGCCCAGTTCTCAAAATCAACGAATCCCATCCAACACGCTTCTGCGCGCTCATTTGATAACTGCGATGATCCGACCAACTCGAACCAATTCTCGGCCCACTCCTTGAAACGGTTTGCCTCGTCATCCGACGCACCAATCAAGTGAGCGACGGTGCCGACGGTAACCGGCCAGTTGAAGGATGGAACTAGATCAACCTCGCCAACGTCTGCAAACTGATCTACCAGCTTCTCTAGCCGGGCCTCAAGCCAATTATCCATGCCGCTCAGAGCCTTTTGGAACACGCTGACTACCAGTCGCTTGAGCGGCAGATGAACAGGCGGGTCCAACGCATTGATGCTCCCATCGACCGGGAGCCCATATGCCTCACCGACCCTCTCGATTACCGCCTGCGTTTTCGGCGTCAGCGGTTGTTGCGCCGGTCCATTGGAAAAGGTCGCCATATCCTTGTAGATCGCAAGCACGTCCTCACGACGCGTCACGACCCAAAGATCATGTTTGTCCATGTAGAAAATCGGCGCTTCCTCACGCGCACGCGCCAATATTGGATAGGGATCGATGATTTGCGCGGGCTGCAACGGATCAAATGCCGCATAACGAGGACATTTTGTGAGCGACTCGCCAACCATAAGATTAGGTTCCATCGTCGTCATTTTCTATCCCCTTTAGAGATATAACCGATTGCCTTGGTATCATCGCCCGACTTGACGGAACGGACGTCGACACGGCCGTCGCCGATACGGTTGCGACCCTAATGCGACGAGGCACCCAGTCGTCAAGATCGTGTGACACATTCAATCAAAGGTCGAGTGCGGCAGCAAGCAACCCGAGAATCCTAATCGGTTGCAATATCTTCTAACCTGAAGAGCATGTCGACAAGTTTAGATTGATAGAGTAATCAAGTTTTGTGATAGGCGGCCGCGTGGAGCGTGCATAATTTAGCCGCTCACTTGCTTGTGGCGACGGCTGCGCGTTCTATGTTGACAGGTGTCAGAAGCTACAAAGTACTAACACAGCGATCATCAGGAACACGCCAGTCAAGTCTTTCGCCCGTGGATGTTATAGCGATCGCAATTTACTATCGATCGATCAGATGGAATTAGTGGACACGACGAGGGACAGCATGTAAGTATCGCCTACGCGCTTGTTCCTCCGCGGCGTGATGAGGTTTTTGTACGCGTCCGGTGGGTTCCGCATCGACCTTCTCGTGCCAGGGTATCAAGTGAGGAATTTATGTCCGACATCATGGAGCAGCTTGGGAGATACGTGCAGCCGACGAGGCGCCAATACAGACCGGTGCAAATCATACAGCGTCGACGTCCCAATCAAGCTCGAATGCGCGCAAAACGCGCTATTTGTAACATCGTCTTCATACTCACAAGCCCCAATCTGGACCAAGGCGTGCAGCTATACATGCCCTTCTCTCACGAATGACGTTGGCCGAGCTGATCGCTTCGCCGGCCGTAAATCGTGCGCGCGTTGAAGGGTCGGTTTCATTGATCTATGCGCCGCCGATAGTCGGCGCGGGACGAATGGAGTCGGCAACTCTTTGCTATGAGAGAGGAGCTTCGATAAACCGCGTCAAGCTGATTTCCCGTGCCATGCTCGTTGTTAAGCGCGGATGGGGCCCGTTGGTGGTTCTATATAACCGACGTGACCAGAAGGGGATCATTCAATCTGCGTATCTGGTCTCCTGCAGAAACACGATTCGCGGCGAACCACCAAGGTTGCTTCTTTGAACAGGAATACTGAAATGGCGACGTGCGTCCACGATTTTGACGCTTCACCTTTTTTCCGGCCGATTCAAATTCGCGGCCTGCGGCTCAACAACCGATTCGTGATGCCTGGCATGCAGCGCGGCTGGTGTGAGGATGGGTATCCGCCGCCGCGTCTTGCCGAATATTATGCTGAACGCGCGCGAGGCGGCGTGCAACTCATCCTTAGCGAATCTACCGCTGTTGATCACCCCTCCGCGACGCGGACTTGGAAATATGGCCGTCTAACCGGAAAAACTGTCGACGGCTGGGCACGCTGCGCTGAAGCCGTGCACGTTGCCGGCGGACATTTCTTCATGCAGCTTTTCCACGAAGGCGCCTTGCGCGCGGAAGCCGGCGACGACCCTTGGTCCGCCCATCCAACGCTGAGCCCTTCAGGATTGATGAGCGCGGCCGCGCCGTCCGGACGCGCGGCGACCGCAGTGGACCTCGAGGAGATTCGAGACAGCTTCGTGCGCTCGGCGCGTCTTGCGAAGCAATCGGGAGCCGACGGTCTAGAGATCCATGCTTGTCACGGGTATCTCCTGGATCAGTTCCTATGGGGTGAGATTAACATCCGCGACGACGGTTATGGCGGCCCGAAAATCGAAAACCGTGTTCGCTTTCCAGCCGACATCGTGAGCGCCATCCGTGCCGAGGTCGGTCCCGCATTTGTTCTCTCTTTTCGTTTCTCGCAGTGGAAGTTAACCAATTATGAGGCGCGAGTTGTCCACAACCCCGCGGAGCTTGAAACGATGCTCCGCATATTGCGCGAGGCCGGTGCGGACATGTTCCATGCTTCGGTCCGGCGCTTTTGGATACCCGAATGGCCGAATTCCGATTTGGGTCTCGCCGGATGGACAAAGCGTCTCGGTGGCCTTCCAGTCGTCGCGGTAGGCAGCGTTGGCCTGGAGGTCGACGCCCTTGAAACTTTCTCAGGCAAGGAGCGGCCTCAGGGTGACCCGCGCCAAGCGATCGAACGCAATCTCACCGAACTGCTGAGGCGCTTCAACAATGACGAGTTCGATCTCGTTGCAATCGGACGCAGCAGCATTGCCGATCCGGATTGGGTGACTAAGTTGCGTGAACATCGTATCGATCTTATCAAGAGTTTCGACATTGCCGATCTAGGAGACATCGCACAAGAAGCGGCTGCGGCTGGCACGCGCGCCTCGTAATGAGTACGACCACAGGAGGCTTAGCCAGCGCTTCGATAGGGTGACGCGAGATGATTGATGATGTATGCGAGAAGGATCTCATGGAATGTGACTTGCTCGTCCTCGGCGCGGGCGCGGGCGGTCTTGGAGCCTCCGCCGTCGCGTGCCGCTCAGGGCTTGACGTCATCCTCGCCGAAAAGGAACCCGTAGTCGGAGGCACGGCGGCTCGATCTGGCGGCGTCGTATGGGTCCCCAACACGAGACAGGCGATCGAGGCAGGGATCGACGACTCGCGCGAGGACGCACTTACCTATGTTCGCGGCTTCGCAGGCAATTGTTATAATGAGCTTATCGTCAACGCCTATCTCGACAATGGCCCTCACGCCATTGACTTCTATGAGCGGGAAACCGAACTCCAGTTCGACCTCCAGGCCACATTCCCCGATTATTATGCCGAGGCAAATGGTGGCATCGCCGGAGGGCGCTCCCTACTTGCGCGCGACTTCAACGGACGCCAGCTCGGCGGCGACATCAAGAAGCTCCGTGGCACACTGCCTGGTGGTAGCTTCCACGGACTGCAAATCGGCGTCGCCGACTACGGCTATTTCCTGACAGCACTGAGAAGCCTTACCTCCTTCCGCTATGTTGCCCGAGAGATGGTCAATTTGGCGCTTGACAAGGCGCGGAACGGCCGGTCTATGCGGCTCAAGAACGGCAACGCGCTCGTCGCACGGCTCATCGCCACGCTGCGCAAGCAGCAGGTCAAGATCGTTACCTCAACGCCCGCACGTTCTCTAATCATCGAGAATGGCGACGTGAAAGGAGCAGTAATTATTTTCCACGGCAAGCCAATAGCCGTGCGGGCGCGCAAAGGCGTCGTTCTGGCGACAGGCGGGTTTCCGCATGATCGGGAGCGCGTCGCCGAAGTGTTGCCTGAGGTCACGCAAAATCCATACATGTGGAGGCTCATCCCCAACGGCAACGTTGGTGACGGCGCTCGATTGGCTGAGAGCGCTGGCGGTTACCTTGATACAAGGATGAAAAAAGGTTCATCGCTAGTGCCTATAATCCAGACGGAAGATGGCGAGGCCCAAACGGGCGGATTTCCCAACTTCATGCGTCACTTCCCAGGAATGATTGCGGTTCTTGCCAATGGTACGCGCTTCGTCAACGAGACACTTTCCTATCATGGCTTCTGCCTCGGAATGCAAGAAGCTGGGGCAGACACAGCCTATATCATTGCAGACCACCGATCCTTGCGTCGGTACGGAATCGGGCGAGTACATCCTTTTCCTGTCCCGATCACTAGGCACCTGCGCTCGGGCGAACTCATCCGAGGCCGGACATTGATGGAGCTCGGCGAAGCTGCGGGGATCGATCCGAGCGCCCTAACGCAGACCGTAGCGCGCTTCAACGAGAATGCCCGTAAGCATGTCGACCCCGACTTCCACCGAGGTTCAACAATCTATGCTGCCGCCTATGGCGATCCAACTGCACCCCATCCCAACTTAGCACCCCTGGTAAAAGCGCCGTTCTACGCGATGAAGGTTCATGTGGGGAGCCTGGGCACTTTCGCCGGTATCGCGATCAACGAAAATGCGCAGGTAATTGATGCGAATCGCCGGCCGATCACGGGGTTGTATGCCGTCGGCAACGATTCTGCGAGCTTTACTGGGGGCAATTATATTGGTGCCGGCATCACGTTGGGTCCGGCATTAACCTTCGGTTTTATCGCGGCGCATCATGCGGCTGGCAAGCCGGTCCGGCATACCGTGCGCAGCCGATAAAGCGCTACTCGCATGCAGAGCGCTTCTGAAATCGCATCTTGGTCTAACAGGGGCGGGGGTTTTTAGGGGATGCGCTCCGGACGAAGTTGAGCATTTGCAAGCTGGCATGGCACCGCGGGTCCGTTGTTCCTGCCGGCCGCGGGTTAACGAGGGAACACATTCGCTGCTCTGCGCCGGTTTAACCGCGATGTTCGTCACCTTTCGGCGGAGATCAAGAAAGTCGATAGCTAGGCCAGCGCGCTGAAGCCAGCCGTCTCCGCGAGACCGCCATCAATAACAAGTGCTTCGCGTTGAAGCACTCTCGCTCGAAATCGCGCGATTCCTCCCTGGCGCCAAACTTCCGTACGAACAACATCTCCTGGAAGCACCGACGCAGTGAAACGAAGACGGATCGCGGTCAACCGGCTGGGATCGTCGTCGCAGCATAAACGAATTAGAGCCCGCCCCACCACCCCCATTGTGGCGAGGCCATGGAGGATAGGCTGATCGAACCCGCCCCTTGCAGCGATGACCTGATCAATGTGAAGCGGGTTGCGATCACCGGTCAGTCGGTAAAGCATCGCCTGGTTGCGCGCTGTCGGCAGGTCGAGGAACGCATCGGGTTCACGTTCAGGCATTCCAGGTAGAGGATGAAAGAAGGGGGCATCCTCACCGCCGAATCCACCGGCGCCGCGGATCACCCAAATCTCTTCAAGGGAGGCGATCGGGGCGCCTGAATTCCGATCGACTAGTTCGCGCGAACAGCGCAGTATGGCAGGCCGATCAGGGCCCTTGTCGGCGAGCTCCCCGATCTCCGTGCGGCCAACGATGTCCTCCGTGGGGCGAAGCGGACGGTGTAGCCGTAACGCCTGCTCGCCATGCAGGATGTTGGGCCAATCTAAACCGGTAGCCTCGTTCATGAGCCAGAAACCGGGCGTTCCTAAGACGAGTGCCATGGTCGGAAGCGCGACAATGACCTCTTCATAAACATAACGCGTCTCGTCGAAATCGGCCAAGCCCGCACCAACCCCCAATGCATAGAGGGCGGTCTCGGCCGGTGTATAGCGATGAAAGGTTTCGGGGACTTGATAGGAGCGCAGCTTCTTAACGTTGAGTGGTGCGTTGGCTAGCGTGTTCGGAGGGTTCAAATCTTTCTCCGTGTCGAGAATAGGCCGCAACCCAGATCCGTCTTGGGCTGCCGTTTTTCGAGTTTCAGGGGACGTTGCGCCGACTGGCGTGCAACATGGCAAGATAAGCAAAGGTCATGGCAGGGCCCAACGTGACGCCTGGACCGGGATAGGACGTGCCAACGACGGCGGCACTGCAATTCTCCGCTGCATACAGACCACGACCCGATCATCGACCAATGGGGGCAGTTTGGAATTGGGCTGACACAGGCTTGTCGCCTCTGATTCGGCGGCCCGCGAGATACCCCTCCGTAATCGCGAACTGCACATCGCGAGGCGAATTAGCGTCGCCCACTAGGTGTACCGGCAACTCGTCGCGCAGTTCATAATACAGACCGTCGAGGGGTTTGTTCTGGGTAATGAGCACGACGCGATCCGCGCCGATGCACCGGCGGTGAGAGGCATCGGCTTCGGTTGGCTGCACAACGGCAATGCCAGGCCGGACCTCGACCAATCGGTGTTGTGGCAGAAATTCAATTTCCCCCTTGCGATAGAAGCGTTCGACCGCCGGATCATCACGCCACGTCGAGCGGATATGTGGCCTCACCATGTTGTGCATGTAATTCACGAAGGTGACCTTGATCCGACGCGTCATGAGAAATTCGATCGCCGCAAGCGCTTCATAATGCCCGACCATGTCCACCACGACCGCTGTCGAGACGCCTTCAAGATCAACATTTGAAAAAAGGTCATGAGTCGTAAGCACGTGCGGCAGGTCAATTCCCTCGGGGCGCTCGCCCGGAAAGGGCACCTGCACACCGTCGGCTCGCGGGATCGATCCAGTAGCGATGATCACCTCATGCGGACACTCCGCCCGGATGTCCGCCGCATCGACGTAGGTGCTTAATCTGACATCCACGCCATGACGAAAGACTTCCTGCTCGAGCCAATGCGTGATGTCCCCGAGGGTGTGGAGCGCGGGCGCCCTGCGCGCTAGCGTCACAGTCCCGCCCAAATGCGGCAGAGCTTCAAATAGCGTTACGTGATGACCGCGCAGCGCGGTGATGCGAGCGGCCTCCAAACCGGCGGGCCCTCCGCCAACCACCACGACCCGGCGCGGAAAGGCAACAAGCTCAATCTCCCTGTCCGACTGCTCGATGTCGCGTCCAACCGTAGCATTCACCGCGCATCCTACCTTGCCCGACCGTAGCAGTCCGCCGATGCAACCCTGATTGCAGGCAATGCAGGGACGCACTTCCTCGACCCGACCTTCTCGCGTTTTCCGGATGAGGTCGGGATCCGCAATCATCGCTCGCACCATAGAAACAACGTCTGCCTGTCCATCCTTGATGATTTGCTCGGCCTCTTCGAGGGTTCTAAACCGTCCTGTCAGCAGACGGGGCACGGTCGAAACGGAAGCGACATCGGCGGATGAGTGGAGCTGATAGCCTGCCGGATTGTGCATACCGCCGACAATCTCGTCTTGTCGGAAATAGTCGCCAAGGGTGACATTCACATAATCGATTAGCTGTTCCCCCTCGACCATTTGAATGACCCTTTTGAGCATGCTCTCGGTGACACCGCTCGAGCGTGAGGCACCAAGACGGACACCTACGGCAAAGCTCGGCCCAACACGCTCGCGAATCGCGCGTAACACCTCAAGCAGGAAGCGCGCGCGATTCTCGAGGGGCCCACCATACTCGTCATCACGCGTATTGTAGAAAGGCGAGATGAACTGGTGAATGAGATAGCCATGCGCGCCATGGACTTCCACGCCGTCGAGCCCGCCCTCCTCCGCCATAGCGGCAGAAGAGGCGAACGCATTGACCAATTCTTTGAGTTCAGCGTTGCCCATTGTTCGACCAACGATTCCAAGAGGGCCCGGCACGTCGGAAACGGTCCAGGGTGGGCTGCCGTCCAACGCAAAATAGGTGTTCCCGCCGTGCCATAACTGCTGAAAGACTCTCATATCGTAGGGGCGTATGGCCGCCATGAGTCGCTGATAGCCCGGGACGAGCTGATCACCATATAGCTGAAAATCGAGCGCCGTCGAAGGATGAACGCGCGAGGCTTCAATGATGCTCAACGCACAACCGGCCGCGGCCCTCGCGCGATGATATTCGATGAACAAATCGGTTATATGCGGCGATGCCATGCCGGTGCCATGTGCAGCGCGAACAATTCGGTTGGCGAGGCGTGCTCCCCCGATTGAGATTGGCTCGAAGATCTTTCCCAATGCCATGTCATCTCCTTAGCCGCCGTATCGCAGCCGGCCCCTGGTCTTTTTCGTAATTTCGTAATATATCGCTAACCAAGAACTCGAATGCCACCCTCGGACCACGACATCCGCTTCACAGGAGGTTTCGACGCTGCCAGCGGTTTGATATAGCGCTCTCGACCGCTACACTGTCCACTAAACTATTTTAATACGCCGATAACTTAAGCTGATCCGAGGTACCCGTGGCCATGAACAAGTGATCGACGCGTTCCGTCATTGGCGATCGGCATGAGGAGATGTTTGCATAGCCGCGAAACAATCGGCTCCAATAGCATAATTCCATATCCTCAGCAGGCGCCGACATGTCAGGGATCTAGGTAGCCAGTCGTAAGCTCGAACATGTGATTCAGATGACATTCATCAGACCTCCGTCCACAGTCATGACCAGCCCAGTAATATAGCTTGCGTCGTCCGAAGCCAGGAATAGCAACGCCTTTGCCTGCTCCACCGGCTCGGCAACGCGTCCCATCGGAATGTTCGAGCACATACTGGCATATTGCGCGGGGTCAACGACAGAGAAGTTCGCGATCATCTCAGACTTGGTAATACCGGGTGCTAGGCAATTGACGCGGATATTGAATCGCGCCCAGTCGAGCGACAGGCTTCGGGTGAGACCAACCATGGCGTGCTTGGAGGTGATATAACCGACATCGTCTCGAATTGCCTGCAATCCTCCGAGGGAGGAAACGTTGATGATAACGCCGCCGTTATTGGGGATCATGCTTAGAGTTGCGGCGGATTGTGACCAATGGAAGGCACCGCCGACATTGACGGCCATGACACGATCAAATTGACTATAGTTTTCGGAGCTCGAGGGTGCGGTGATTCCCGCATTATTTACGAGGATGTCAATCCGGCCGCAACGGTCGATCACTTCCGCCACATTGTTTCGAACTGTCTCCCGGTCTGCGACGTCTCCAACCACGCCGAACACCTTGCCGCCGGTTGCGCGCACCTGCTCGACGGCTCGATCAACGGTTTCGGCCCTTGTGCCGTTGATGGCGACAAGAGCGCCCTCCTTCGCGAAAAGATCGACGACCGATCGGCCAATTCCCCTGCTACCCCCCGTTACCACAACGACCTTGTTCTCGAAACGCATATTTTGTCCTCCCAATCACGCACATGCGATTGTTCTTATCCTCAATCGCGCCGCGAATTACCTGTTCCGAGCGAGTTCTATTGGCCTTGCATCCCACGACTGGCTTCGATTTTGAGATCGATACCTCGGCGGGCCTGTTTCCGCTCGATCACCTCGAAAATGCGAATGAAGCCGATACTCCGCATCTTCCACCCGTCAGCTTCCTTCACGTATTCGTCATGATAATAGGCGGACCCTGTCAACTGCTCTCCGCCGATCAAGTTTGCGTGGGCGTAAATCGGATTAGCCGCGGTGAAATAGACTGTGTCCTGCATGCGCCAGATGCCTTCGGCCGTCCCGGGTCCAGTAATTTTCAGCTCTGGGTGCATAACAATATGGCTGCTCACAAAGCTCGGCGTGATGAGCTGACGAAGAAACCCGATGATCTTTTCCCGTCCGTCGAAGGTAAATGCCCCACCAGCGAACCACGCTCGAGCGTCGGCGGTAAAGCAGGTCGCCATCAGATCGAAGTTCTGAGTGTCGACAGATCGCACATAGCGGTACTTGAGCTGGTGAAGATCGTGAAGGTCGATGAGCTCCCTTGCGGACGTGTTCATTGTCTCCTCACGGCGCCTGTAGCAAGGGTCGGCACGGCGCTGCTACTGTTTCGAACCACGCTGCTTTGTAAGTTTCGCGTGGCGGCGTCGCGTCCCGCCCTCCGGCCGGAGAAGACACCATCGGAGAGCGAAACTCCGCTGAAATAACCGATTGCACAAAGGCCTGCCGCCGTCCTTCCCGCGGCATAGAGGCCGACGATCGGGGTGCCGTCGTGACGAAGTACATTGCCGGTGTCCTCGTCGACCTTGAGACCGCCGAGTGTGAACATCATGGTAGAGCCGTATTTATTGCCGATCGACATATTGAGCGCTCGGAACGGTGGCTTTACTATTGGACTGCGGCTTTTCTTGGACAGCGGATCGGAGGCGCCGCTTTGCTGAGCGCCATTGTAATCGTTAACATTCCGTATCAGGGCTTCGGCAGGCATATTGAGCTGCGCGGCCAGCGCCTGTAGCGATCTTGCCTTTTTGGTGCCACCTAGAAAGATATTGGCAAGTGTTGGGAGCGCGAACCAGCGGAAATCGGCACCGCGCATACGAAAGCATTGCTTCAGAACGGTTTTATATTGTGTTTCATCCAGAATCAGATAAGCAGTTCCTTCCGGCTGCTCGCCGATTGAGCGGCCGAGATACCCAAGATAAATCTCCTCGTTGCAAAAGCGCTCGGCCTTTCGATTAAGGAGGATGCCCTTGAGCAAGCCGGCAGGGGGCGAAAGAATGCGACCGGCGAAGACGCTATCCATATAGGCGGTCGCGCCGCCCGCCGACATACCGAGGCTAATGCCGCTTCCATCACAACCCAACGTGCCCATGCGCACCAGCGCGCGCCAATTGTTGCCATAGATCGGCAGATGGCGCTTCAAGAGATCCTCATTGTAGCCAAAGCCGCCCGCCGACAAGATGACTCCCTTGGTGGCGCGAAGCAATACGCGTCTGCCGTGCTTCTCCTCAAGTTCGCGGGCCCGCGCACCTGCACGGTCCACCGTCTTCGCCATAAACGCTCTCATGGGGTGCACCTTCTTTGTTTGCCGGGCGTGTTCAGCGCATTGTTTCTCGTCCGTGATTTCAAGTGCTTCGACGCCGATCACGACTCCAGCCCGATCCGTGACAAGGCGCATAGCGCGAGTGTGGTCCATACGTCGAACGCCATCTCGAGCGGCGGACGCACTGATTGCGTCATAATACGCGTAGCCGCTGAAACCGACGCCGCGGGTACGATGGCCACGGGGCGCCGCCTTCGCAATCGCTTTATATTCAGGGACATTCTCGTTGCCAGAGAAGTAGAGGAACTTGCCCTCGGGTGGATAGCCCGTCTTTTCCAAGAACACATCGCCGCCCAGTGGCACACCAAAAGCGGCAAGCCATTCAAGGTCATCGGCGCTGTTGTCGCAATAGCGCTTCAGAGTGTCGGGCCTGATAACGTCGGCAAGTTCCTTTTCAAGATATTTGTACATTTCCTGTTTGCTGTCTTCGATACCGACAGCCTTCTGAAACCTAGTCTCGCCGGCATAAAACACGCCGCCGCTATAGGCGGTCGCGCCACCCGCGCCAAACCGATCAATGGCCAAAACGTCCGCCCCCATCCCGCGGGCCTCCAGCGATGCACAGGCGCCGGCACCGCCAAACCCCACAACCACCACGTCAGCCGTGTCGTGCCATTGCGCCTTCTCAGGATCGTCGAGAACGAGCAGTGGCTCGATCAAATTGCTAACCGTCTTTACCATAATTCCATTCCTCCCTCTTGGTTGCGGCCCGCGCACAGTACAACGACTGCCTCAGGCGGCACGATGAACGAACTCCGGACCATATATAAAGAAGTCGCCGCCTCGCCGGCGGATCGGAAACCGACCGATTGACCCTTTGGTACTTGGAAACGGAGTCTCACCGACCATGGATCGTGTATCTTGATGCGCGAACCCGGACTCGAACTGCGCGTAATGAGCGAAGCGAATGCACAGATCGTCAACGCCGGTGGCGTGCTGATTGAACGGTTCACCTACGCGATGCATCGGCGCCACTCATGTCGAAGCGTGAATATACGGCCAGAACCTCGACGCCCTCCAATGGAGCGCGCTGCCACCTTTCTCCGCCGAGTCTCAAGTCGGGCCACGGGACGCTGCCAACACTCAACCCCTCTACCTCCGAATCGAAGACAGCCAATCTTGAGCAATCAACAAGATAACCCGTCGATCCCTAGGACAGACTCACCGCCGCGGTCAACGTTCTCGGCGATGCAATTGCAAAAGCTTGCTGATCCTTGAGATTGACGTCACTGGCAATACAAACGAATGAACCATTAATCCCTCCACACAAACACCGGCCCCCTGACGCACGCGGTATTTTGGGTCAGACCAACATCAACAGTTCCAGAGCTTTCATATCTCTGGTGCATGGAATCATCGTCACTTGGCTATGTCTACTAATTCGCCGTTATGGGTCGATTAGCTATCCCGATCAGGTACGCGATTGGCCGAGTCGCTCCTCGCTCGCTATCTGACGGACGTGAGGCTTCGGGAGCTTCTCCATTCCCTTTTGGGATCATCCTATATTCCAGATGTTGCGGCATTAGCCTCTTGGTATCATCAGTCACGATGTGCAATGTCTCGTTGGCCCTTGTGGATTCTCGTCTCTTAGGTAGACCTCAATTACTCTCGATCTTTATTCGTGATCGCCGTATCACAATGGATGAATTGACAGGCAGTGAACGAGCGCCGACGCTCAGCACGCCCCAACCGTCTCAGCGATAATCCCGCCAACGATCGCCGAATTTCGATCGTGGGCGACCGCGGAGCACGGCGCAGATAGAATAGGGCTGAGCCCGCGTCTATTCGGACAGACTGGTTTGGAGGTTGATGATTATCTCCGCCCGAGCCAGGGCCCACTGCAGACACGTTGACCGTTTGGTTTTGTACGTTTACAACCGGAGGAAATCAAGATGCGCGATGAAAACAGGCAGTTGAATGTCGAGGAACTCGTTCGAGCACATTTCGACTATTCAGCGAGCAACCCGGGGAAATGGGCAGAGCTGCTGGCCGACGATGCGTCCTGGGAATTTCCTTATGGAGATGCGGTGGGTCTGAAAACACTCGAAGGGAAGCCGGCGATGGTAAACCTCGTGAGCACCTTCATGGAACCTCTCAGCAGCTATGCCTATGGAGAACCCTCTATTCATTTGTTACCCGATGGATCTTCTGCCGTGGCAGAATTTTCTGGCCAAGGAATTGTCACGGCCAACGGCCGAACCTATGCCAACAAATATGTTCTCTTCGTCGAAACCGCGGGCGGGAAAATCACCAAGCTGCGAGAATATTTCAATCCCGCAGCCATAAAGGCTGCCTTCGGCGAAGGCGCCTGATTGAGGCTTCCTTACTCAGATTCGCAACTAGGCTGCTGACTCAGACTACCGCACAGTCGGTGAAAGGAATATCGAGATGATTGTCGTTGCTGGAACCATGACGATTAAACCCTCCGAATTGGCCCGATTTGAGCAGCTCCTACCTGCCCATATCGAGAAAACGCTCGCTCAGGATTTTTGTCTAATGTTCGCGCTCGGTGTGTCGAATCGCGCCACCGGTTTGATTTCGGTTGCAGAGGCTTGGAAAGACGAGGAGTCGCTCATACGCCATCATCAGCAGAGCTTCACTCAGGAGTTTGTTGCCGCCTTCGGCGGCATCGTAAGCCACGACGTCAACGTTTACGAAGTCAGCCAGGTGCGAGCTCTACCAAGCCTCGAGTCCGGCGCCAACCCCGCGTGATTTTCCTGGCCGAAAGGCGCGGATCGGTCTATGCTTTGGACTGCACAATACGTGCTTGAGAGCTCGTACGACGTCAGATGAAAATCTGTCAAACTCCGCGACGTTGCGCCTGTGTCAGCATGGCTTAGACGGTCCCGACGCTTCGAATCATTGCATTTCACTCGGCAATTGGCATTCACCGGCGAAACTGGCAAGCGGCTTCCACGCCGCTGCGTGAAAGTCTCAAGTCCGTTCTTCACCATGGACCTGCCCCGTTTCGGTGGACAGTCTATCGTCTTAGTTTCCTGACTTCGCCTTCAACCAAATCCTCCGGCAAGCGCAGTCTGCCGGAGGAGGCCATAGAAGCTCTTGGTTTCTTCGTTTGATCGCTGATGAGCTCGTCGTAGTTCACCGGTGACTCGACTACATCCGGTAGTGCACAGTAATTCCATAGGTACGCGGAGGTGCAAGCGTTTCCTCATCGAGCCCGTAAGGATTGACTTGAGTAATGAAGTAGGTGCTATAGGCCTTATTGCCAAGGTTTTTACCCCAAACGGTGACATCAAGATGGCTTGCCGCCGGAGGGGTCCAGAGCACTCGAGCATTGATCACAGAGTATGATGGCTGACGCAGAAAATTCTCTGCGCCTGAATACCAGCCCGAATTATAGGAGAAGTCCGCGCTGAATGTAATGTTACCGTTGCCCACCGGAAGGTTGTATGTCGGTCCAACATTAAATACTGCATCCGGTGCGTACGGAATGCGGTTGCCGGCGAGACTGTAAGATGTGGCAACGTTTCCTCCGCCTTGAGACGCAGGCACTGGTAGGGTGACGGACCCCGACGGGAAGCTCGTGAAGCGATCATGAATGACTTCAGCCCCCGCCGCAATCGAGAGACTGTTCGTTACTTTGGCGACAAGATCGAGGTCGATGCCGTAAATTCGCGCTGCCGCGCCGTTCTCGAGAAGCGCGCTAGTAGCTCGAAATACATTGACCTGCAAATTCTTATAGTCGTAATAGAATCCGGCGAGATTGATTCGAAAACGATTATCGAAGAAATCGGTCTTGAGGCCGATTTCGTAAGCATCAAGAATTTCCGGTTCCACCGGTTGTGCTCCGGGACCTCCGGTCGGAATAGTCGGATAGACACCGCTCTTAAAACCGCGATTGGCGGAAATATATGCCATCACGTCATCCGTAAACTGATGATCGAGTGCGAAACGCCAAGTCGGCCTCTTAAAGGTTTTCGAGGAATCCGTCGGGCTAACGAACCCGCCCAGCGACTCAAGAGGCGGAGAAAAGAACAGTTGAGTGTTTCCCTCAATCGCCACATTCTCAATCGAGTACCTCAGTCCTACGGTTAAATTCGTCCGATCCGTGAGCGGAACAGTGGCTTGGCCATAGATCGCCCCCGCTTTGGCAGTTTGCCGATCCGTAAAATTTATCTTTTCAAGTGGCGCCAGGGCAGGGCCTATGATCGAAAATGGGTCGTATCCTACTTCTGAATCTAGAAAGTAGAGACCCGTTACCCAGTTGATCTTACTTGACGATGAACCGACCTGAATTTCCTGACTGATCTGACGTCCCAGGTCGTTCCAACCGGCGCCTTCAATATGAACAGGTAGCGAAAAGACCGAGAAAAAAGTCGATTTGGCGGAGTCCCTATAAGCGCTAATACTGGTCAACTTCGCGATGCCGAAGTCGTAATCGGCCGTGATACTGGCGCCCTTTTGGCGATATACATAGTACGGATCGTAGGAGTTCTCACTTGCATTCCACGGATTCCCACCCGGCTCGTAATACGGCGAACCATTGGGAATGTTGACCGGATGACCTGGAACCGCTCGAAATGTGGCAAGCCCATTGTTGTTGGTGGTAGAAGAATCAGCCGCTATCCTTAGCGTTAAGGCGTCACTCGGAGTAATGAGCCATTTTGTTCGAAACCCATAGTCGTTCTTCGTCCTATAGATGTCAGTTCCCGAGTCTCTGTTAACACCATAACCTCGCCCCATCATAAGACCGTAGGCCGCAAAATCGGCAGCGACAGTGCTCGATAACCCGCCAGTCACATACAGATTTGTCGAGGCGGTCTGATAGTTGCCATAAGTAGCTGAAACGTCAAAGTGAAAATCTTGAACGGGATCCTTCGTCCTGACCTGGATCACGCCGGCGTCGGCGTTTCGTCCAAATAAAGTGCCTTGAGGCCCCTTCAGCACATCGATCTGTGCGATGTTGCTGAGTTCCAGCAAGGCTCCACTCATATTCGCGACATAGACCCCATCGATGTAGGTGGCGACGGAGCTTTCATTGCCGCTGGAGATTGCCGTCGTGCCGATGCCTCGCAAATGCGGCTGCATGCCGTCGAAGCTATTCTGAATGGTAAGACCTGGCACCGTCTGCGCCAAGTCGGCTGTCGAATGGACACCGGCTTCCTCAAGAGAAGCGGAGGTTACCGAAGAAATCGCCACGGGAACTTTCTGCGCGTTCTCGGCCCGCTTATTTGCGGTGACAACAATTTCCTCGAGGTGTCCTTCAGACGCGGATTCCGCCGTTGCAACTGATTGCGCCGAAGCAAGCGATGCAAAACCCAGCGCGCCTATGCATAACATCAGTTCGACAAACTTGTTAGTCATTTTTCTCTTCCCCACAATCGGATGCATGGCAACGATGAACCGCCCGCATCGTGTTTTTGAAATTACACAATTACGCACTCCGACTTCCCGACCAGACTTATGTTGTTCGATGCAGCGCATGGGAGTCCAGTAATGTATTGTAATCCGACAATAAGCTCTTGTTATCTTGGATCGACTTCATGCAAACCTTGCCGCGCGACCCTGCATGACGCAACCCGAGTCCTAGCATAGAGTCCAGTGCCTGCAACGAGCGCAACTGTTGGGGTTGCATCGCGCAGGCTGTTCTTAGTCTTTGCCCCCGTTCAGAATAGCTTTGGTACCGGTTGCGAAATGGTCATGCACTCTCTCATCAAACGAGTGAGCAGCGCCGATAGCGACCAGGGCGCCCCCGAAATACATCCAATCTTCCTCATCCCACCTCAACGGAGAAGCGAAATACAACTTGGTATCTTCGAGCGTCGTGCTCAGGAGAGAGTCCGCTGGACGACCGACGTAAGGATTTCCCCTTTCTTTCAGAATGTGCTAGTTATCGACACACTTAGGCAACCTGAGTTCTGTGTTTGAAAAGGTGCACCCCGTTACTCCCCGAGCGTGCTGAATCAAGATGATCTTTCCAACCGCGCTGCAGATCGTGCTGGGGATTCAAATCGCCCAGGAGGATCGCGTGCGCTGCACAAGTCAGAAACTAGCTGACTCGCTCGGCGTCAAAGCGAGTTTCGTGCGCAAGTTATTGGTGACGCTCAGCCGCGAGCGCATCATCATCGCTACCTTGGGCATAGGCGGCGGCGTACGCTTGGCGCGCCAGCCGGCGGCGATCACTCTGCGAGACGTTTATCTCGCAATCACGGATGAGAAGAAACTGTGCGTCGCACGCGAGGGAATTCCGTGTTAGTGCGTGGCGAGCGCCATCATCGCTCAATTTTTCGAACGTCTGGCGGGCGAGGCGGAGGGCCGCGTGCTTGAGATACTCGCGAGTCGCACGGTTGCAGACAGTGTGGCGCAGATCCGTAAGCTCGAAATGGCCCGGCTCGATCAAGTAACGAGTCGGGACTGACGGCCACTATTCCCGCATCGGAAATTACAGTGCACTTGAATTGGGGGCCAACGCGCGCTCACCGATGGTGCGAGGAGTGGGAAAATGGAATCAGTTGTCTCGACCCAGTGGTTAGCCCATTCATTGAACGCACCTGATTTGGTGACCGTCGACGCGACTTACAATTCTCTCAGTCCCACGAAGGATGACCGAGCGGCGTACGAGGCATGCCACATCCCGGGTGCTGTTTTCATGGCTCTGGGTGCATACATCGATGAGAGATCGAGGCTGCTGCTCCTGTTACCCACCCCGAAAAGTTTCAAACAGGCCGCCGAAGCCCTGGGTATCCGCGAGGACAGTCGTATCGTGATCTATGACGATAGCCCGCTGCATTCGTCGGCCCGCGCCTGGTGGATGATGCGCACGTTTGGAGTGCGCAATGTTGGGATATTGGACGGGGGCTTAGCGAAATGGATTCGCGAGGGACGGCCGCTGGACACCGGCACGCCAGAACCCGCGAGCGGGCAATTTACACCGTCGTTGAATCGCGGGTTCGTTCGCGAGCTCGACGACATCAGGCGAAATCTCATCGAAGGCAACGCTCAGCTCGTCGACACACGACGACGGGAACATTTTCAAGGTATCGCACCCGACCCGCGCGGTCTGGCGTCGGGACACATACCGGGATCGAAAAACGTGCCTTATCACCTGTTATTCGAGACCGACGGAACCTACAGGGCGCTAGGATCTCTGGAGTCGATATTCGCCGCGGAAGGGGTGACGCTGGATGCTCCCATCATCGCGACCTGTGGCTCGGGAATGTCGGCGGCTACGGTGCTGCTGGCCGCTCATTTGCTCGGTGCCCGCGATCTCGCTCTCTACAATGCATCCTGGAGCGAATGGGGCGCCCTTGCTGACACACCAAAACGTATGGGCCGCGGTTTTCCACGATGAGCCCTAGCTGATGCTGTAGCCGCTGTCCACCGCGAGATTTTGTCCGGTAATTCCGGCTGCATCGTCCGAAGCGAGGAACAATGCCGCACGTGCTACCTGTTCCGGCTTTTGAAAACCCAGCAAATGTCGATCTACCCACACCTGAGGAAGGACCACGCCTTGGGTTCTTCCCACCACCCGTTCAGACAGGGTAATTCCCGGCATCACCGCATTGACGCGCACATGGTCCCGCCCATATCGCACCGCCATCGAGCGCGTAAGTGCTGCGACTGCGCCCTTGGATGCGGTATACCCGTCGTTGCCGCTGGGCGAACCGCTCACGGCCACTATCGAACTGGTGTTGATCACGGCGCCGCCACCGCTTTTTATGATCTCCCGCACGCCGAACTTCGAACATAGCCATGTTCCATAGAGATTCAGGCTGATCTCGCGCCAGAAATCATCGTCGTCAGCCTCCGTGACGGATCCTCCCTTGACGGCGGATCCGCCCGCGTTGTTGTATAGAATGTCCAGGCGGCCATTGCGACGGACCGCTTCGGTAATCGCTGCTTCGACGCTTTTCGGATCCGTGACGTCCGTGCGAACGAAGAACGCATTTCCACCCGCCGCGCGGATCGCCTCCGCCGCGGCTTCTCCTCGTTCGCCGTCGATATCCGACAATACAACCGCAGCGCCTTCGCCCGCGAACAATTCCGCGGCGACACGTCCGATGCCGTTCGCCGCCCCCGTAATAAAGGCGGTACGATTTGCCAGCTTCACTTGTTACTCCCCTTCGATCTCAAGCCCGGCGATTCTCCGACCAGATGGGCGGTACTTATGTCGACGACTCGGCGCCGCGTCCAATAATCTATCCTCAAGTCCCGTCCTGGCGCGGCTGGGGCCATAGAGTGCCGGTGTTGGAAGTCCACACATATAGACGGGTAAGCCGCAGCGATTTGATCAGCCATTTTCCCTCGAGGAACTCGTAAGTCTCGTGGTAGTGACCCGATCCCTTGAGTTCGCTGAATCCCAGGTTAGGACCGGTCGGCGCATGGTGGTGATCGTTCATTGCCCAAATTCCGCTCGCAGTCGTCGCGGATAAAATCTGAATTTCGGGCATATATCCTTGATGAACGGTAGCGGTGCCGACCAACCAATAGTCGAGCATTGTCATCGCGAGGTCTCGCCCCATTGGAGGCTTTCTCGTCTCCACATACTCCAGTGTCGCATCGGCAGTGAAGCACGAGCGCAAGTCGTCCCATTGTTTGGTATCCACAAACCGAAAATAACGAGCCTTGAGGGTTTTGATCTCTTCGATGGCGACAAGACGCTCAAGCGGATCGAGCCCGTTGGAGACACTACCCATGGCGGTTACTCCTCCTCATCTGTTATATAATCCCGCGCCAATGCCAAATCCGGTAACGCGCATATGCTGGCAAAACAAAGCGGCGCGCACTTCCCCGACTGAAGCATGATTTCTCCCCCTTAATTGCGAGCCCATTTTTTTTTACGGCTTTTGATCCGACGGTTGAGCGAGCTATAACTCGGCTATCCATAAGCTCCCACATACCGCACCGATTTCTTCGAACTCGCCTCACCCACAATCCAGCCTCATCAAAAAGGTATGCGCCGCACCGGGGGTCGGTCCAATAACCTATAATGATGTGGGTATCGTGGATAGTAATCGGCCCGAGAATTGAGCGGACGCCCAGTCGTTCGCCTTGCACGGGCCGGCGCATCGCGCTCTGAAACGACGAGCTTTGGAGTGCGAGAATTACGAACCGGCGTTGTTATGCGTCCGTCTGCTTATTCGCGGTGGCGACGATCGCTCATGGCGATCGATCATCGAACCTGATCTCCCGATAACCAAAGATTAGTCGACACGCTAAGGTCCATGGGGAATTGTGTGCATTGACACCGTGCGGGGCCGGCGACCGATAGTGGTAAGGGGTGGCATCGGTTTGACCCGCCGCGATCCGGTGCGCCCCACTCAACGATAAAAGACACGCTTGGGGAGGCGCTCGGAAAACATGCCGAAGGACACGAAAACCGCTTGGTACAGCTGGTACGTCTTGATCGTGCTGACACTGGTTTATCTTTGCAGCATGATCGATCGGCACGTCATCACGATTCTAGCGCCCTACATCAAGAGCGACCTGGGAATCACCGATGCTCAAATCGGACTTCTCTACGGTACGGCTTTCGCGCTTTTTTACGGTCTCTTCGGGATACCCCTCGCGAAGCTCGCCGACTGCTGGAGCAGGACCAAGACGATCGCCTTGAGTCTGTGCTTTTGGACCGCGATGACCACGGTCTCAGGGTTCTCGTCAAACTTCGTGCAGCTGAGTCTTGCCCGGATCGGCGTCGGAATCGGCGAGGCCGCGGCGTCGCCGGCGGCGGTCTCATTGATTGGAGATTACTTTCCCAAAAGCAAACGCGGCACCGCCCTCGCGATCTACGCAATGTCGATCACAGTCGGTGCCGGCGTGGCGCTCGTCGTCGGCGGGACGATCGTTGCCGTATGGCAATTGCACTTTCCGCCGGGCGTACGCGCTCCCTTCGGGCTGTCGGCCTGGCAAGCCGTGTTCATCGCGGTGGGCCTGCCCGGCTTCGTCCTCGCCCTTCTCGTGCGCGTTTCGATTCGCGAGCCCATCCGAGGCGTCTTGGAAGGACTGCCCATGCCGCTGAGCACACGACCGCTTGCCGCCGTCCTGAGCGAACTCGAAACGATGATCCCCCCCTGGAGCCTGGTTGCCCTGTGCCGCGGCAGGCATTTTCGAGCCGCGTGGGTTAACGTCGCGGCGCTGATGTCATTGATTGTGTTTGCAATCCTCATAACCCGAGCGACCGATAACCTTCTTGCGGTGGCCAGACGGCCCATCATCTTCCGGCTGGGTGATTACGCCGTCACCAGCAACGTCGTGCAATGGTCCGCCATGGCGGCCGCATCTTATGCATTCTTGAGTTGGATCCAAGCAATTCGCTCGCGCGACAATGTGTCGCACCGCCTGGTCGCCGGCAACCGAAATTTCATGATTCTCGCTCTGACCTGCAGTTTCATGTCCATCTCACTCTACTCGATCAATTCCTTTAATTTCATCTATGGTGTCCGATACGTGGGATTAGGCCCGCGAGACGGTGCCATGCTGGGTTCCATCGCGATGATTTTTGGAGCGGCGGGAATGCTCCTGGCCGGAGTACTCGGTGACCATTGGCGCAGAAAGAACCCGGCCGGCCGCACGTATCTTTGCATCGGCAGCTTCGCCGCCGCAACGGTATCGATTCTGATCCAATACAGCACCACCTCTCCCAAGGTCTTCTTTATCTGCTGGGTTTTCACGAGCACGTTCATCATCATGTGGTCGCCTCTCGTCAACGCGACGATTCAGGATCTCGTTCTGCCGAGGATGAGAGGTTTAGGTCTCGCCGTCAGCGCGTTCGGCTCCAGTCTCGGACTCGGGCTCGGGCCGTATACGGTGGGCCTTATCAGCGATGTCACGAGCAATTTGCGCTTTGCCGTGCTCTCAACCATCGCTTTCACCGCGCCGATCAGCATCCTCGCTCTCATATACTTGGCCCGAGTACTTCCTTCGGACGAAGCATCGCTCGTTTCGCGGGCGCGCGCCGCCGGTGAGCCTGTTTGACCGGCTATTTTTGCCGGTCTACGGTTGCTATGTGTCCCGCGGATTCGAAGGCGAATGTCATCGCAGGTCCGAGGGTGGTTCCCGGGCCTGGGTAGCAACGGCGAAAGACGGAGGCCGTGGTGTTGCCTACGGCGTATAAGCCTTTGATGGGAGATCCCTGTGACGCAAGCACTTGTCCATTGGCGTCGGTACGCAACCCACCTTTCGTGCCGAGATCACCGAGATTGATCCGCATCGCATAGAAAGGGCTCTTGGACAGCGGCGCCAGACAAGGATTCGGATGAATAGATGGATCGCCGCCGCCGAGAATGCGGTCATACGCATGGTTGCCGCGACCGAAATCCGGATCGACACCCGAGGCGGCATATTCGTTGATTTGCTTGACCGACTCGATTAGATTCGCCTGGTCTACATCAATCTTGCTCGCGAGTTCGGCCAACGTTTCGGCGCGGAAGACGTAGGTATCCCACCATTCGAGCGGCAGACTTTCGTCTGGTTTGATGCGGCCCGGCAACAATCCGCCGCATAGATATCTGCGCCGGCATTCGGCATCGAAAATGATCCACGCGGGTATGCCTGCGCCCGTTTTCCGATGCTCCTCGATCATCGCTCGGCCAAAGCGGTCATATGAGCAACTTTCGTCGAGAAAGCGCCTGCCGAGCCGGTTGACGCAAATGCTGTGCGGATTGCGGAAGACAAAATGGGCCGTCAGTGAATTCGCTACACCGTTGGGCAATAATGTCGTCGGCCACCAGTTGGCCTGGTCGAGCAGCTCGGTGTCGGCGCCCACCGCCGCGGCCGCCCGGATGCCGTCGCCGGTATTCGTGCCCGGCGCCATGCTTGATTCGGACCGCGTGGGGAAAGGAAAGTAGCGGTCGCGCATGGTCTGGTTGTGCTCAAAACCACCCGTCGCGAGGATGACCGCGCATCTGGCTTGAAGCAGGCAATTCTGGCCAAGATGGCGAAATGCGCCACCTGTCACGGTACCTTCCGAGGTCGTGAGTTCGACCAGTTCGGTATTGAGCATGAGCGGAATCGACCGCTCGATCATCGCTTTACGAAGACTACCGACCAGCGCGCCGCCGAGCGTCAATCGCCGATCTCGCCGCGTCTTCAGCCGCCGCGGGATGTCGAGCCAGTACGAGGCGAGGAGCCGCATCAGCACACGGCGCCAGCCCGGCAGGCGCAGTGCCAACGTGCCGCCCTCATTGGCCGTCATCGCATAGCGATTCATAAGTGTAAAGAGCGGGGAAGCCTCACGCATTTTGAAAAGTTCGTCGCCGAGCGCCTTCGCGCCGTCGAACGGCACGACCGTCAGTGAGCGACCACCGATGGCACTGGGATACTCCGAGAAATAATCCGGCGTGCCCGTATGCGGCTCCAGCTTGATTCCGATTTTCTCCAAGTAGTGGGTCATCGCGCGCCCTGCCCGCAAGTAACGACCCAGCAGGTCCGGTCGGATCTCACCGCCGGAAATGGTATTCAAATAGGTGGTCACCAGCGCATCGCTATCCTCGATTTCCATCAAATGGTTGCCTGGAATCCAGAATTCACCGCCCGATATCGCCGATGTTCCCCCATAGTAGGGGGACTTTTCGACTACTATCGGGCGCAGGCCTTCGTCGCTCAAACGAATCGCCGCGAGCATGCCAGCCGCCCCGGACCCCACCACCACGACATCGTAAGCTTCGCCGATGATTGCCAAACTATTCTCCCTTTCCAAACGCTCGCAGAACCTGATACGGGTCGAAGAACTCTTTGATATGCGTTATCTTTCCTCCCTGGCATCGGATGTGGGTCAGGTAGTGCTGGTTATACTTTCGGCCGCTGCCCTTCACAGTTCCCGTTCCGTCAAACTCGCAAAAGCCCTGCGTTTCGTCCCGTAGGGAGAATAGCTTTGGTTCGCCTAGCTCCAGATGCTCGAACGCAGCGACGAACGGACTCAGCGCCTCCACGATTGCTTGTTTGCCAGACAGCGTCTTTGCGCCTACCGCCTCCCCATAGGGGAATTCAAACGTCACATCGTCAGAGAGAAACTCCAGCCACTTGTCGAGACTCGCAACCATATATCGGACGTGCGCCCGCATCAGGTCTTCAATCGATCTCGCCTTGGTTTCACCGCTGGACATCTCGCTCTCCTTTGTTTCTTCCCTTCGACCGCCGCTCGTCAAGACGAAGCGGGTGATTGCGAGCTGCGCTTGGTTCCAACGGCATGCTGCATCGCCAAATATGCAAAAGTCATTGCTGGGCCCAACGTGACGCCCGGACCCGGATAGGAGAGACCGACCACGGCCGCCGTGCAATTTCCAGCCGCATAGAGGCCCGGAATCGGTGTGGCACCGCCATCGAGCACCCGGGCATTGGCATCGGTCACGAAACCGCCCCGAGTTCCAAGATCGCCGACATAGATCCTCGTGGCCAAGAAGGGCCCCTTTTCCACCCTCGCAAGAGTCGGATTGGGCTTGACCGTGGGATCTCCCCAATATCGGTCATAGGGTTTGTCGCCGCGTTTAAAATCCTCATCGACGCCGCGATCGGCGAACTGGTTGAAGCGGTCAATGGTGGCCTTCAAGCCCGAGACGTCGATGGCGCACAGCTGGGCGAGTGTATCGATGCTGTCCGCTTTGAGGAAAAAGCCGCTGTCGAACATTGCCTGGGGGGTATGGCCCGGCCGCATCCCGCCGAACGTGTAGCGAGATCGATGGCGAGAATCCAAGATCAACCAGGCCGTTTTCAAATTGTTGCGGATCATCGCCTTGGCAAAGCTGTCATAGTCACCCGATTCATCGGCAAACCGGCGACCTTGAGAGTCCACGACGAGGCTGAAAGGCAACGCACGTTCCCATTGGAAAAATCCCGGCACGTTGCCCGGATAGAGAAAGCTCGTCGCCCACCAAGCTTGTTCCAGAAGCGCGGTCATGGCACCGATGTCCGTCGCCATCTTCACGAGGTCGCCGGTATCGTCCGGGCTGGCCGAAGAGAGCCCGCCATCGACACCTTGATGCTTTTGTCGAAAATCGCCATGCGCAAAGCCACCGCCCGCAAGCAAAATGCCTCCGGTCGCTTTAATTCGCTTTGGCTTTCCATTACTCAGAACGATCACCCCAGAGGCGCGGCCGTCGGACATGACGATGTTCTGCAGCGGAGAGTTCAAACGAACGTCGACCGACCGCCGCTGCACCAGGCCCATCAATTGCGCCGCGAGGCTCGCGCCGCAACCCACCGGATCCTTGCCTAACGCTGTCGCGATGAATTGCCGCGCCATGATGCGCAAGATGGTCGCGATGCTTGCGGCGCCGCTCCTTCCTCTACCGAGAGAGGGGATATCACGGAGCATGACGGCAAACGGGGATGGCGCGCGGCGCATCGTTTCGCGCCAGCGCCCCAATTTCCGAGTATCGAATAATTCCGCATCCAGATCGCGGCCGGCCGATGCGTGCGGACTGTCGAGATAGTCCGGTTGCGGATCGACGCGCCACGCCATCCCTTCCTCGATCAATGCATCGACCATCTTCGGGGCGTTCGCGAGGTAGGCCATCTTGCGGCTGGGCGCGGTGGGCAACCCCGCATCCGCCATGATTTCATCGAGATAGCGGGCCGCCGCCTCGATCGTATCGACGCGTCCGGACTGACGTTGAAGGCTGTTCGCGGGAGCCCAAACGGCGCCCCCCGACAGCGCGGTTGTTCCTCCCCACGTGGCCGCCTTCTCGAAGACCACCGGCACCGACCCGTTGCGCGCCGCAATGATGGCGCCGGTCAGGCCGGCGGCTCCGGAGCCGATCACGGCGACGTCAATCTCTTCGTCCCACCCGTTCATACGGCTACGGCCTCGCGCGTCCACGCCACAACCTCTTGGCGCTGCTCGCCAAGCCGTTTGACTCCGAGGGTCACGACGTCGCCGGGCCGCAGATACCTCGGATGAGGCTTTTGAAATAAACCGATGCCGGCGGGCGTGCCCGTAGCGATCAAGTCACCGGGCTCCAATGTCATGAACTCGGATAAGTACGAAATGAGCGTGGCGACTGGAAAAATCATGTTTCGTGTATTACCCGTCTGCATCCGGCGGCCATTGACGTCCAACCACATCGACAATCCCTGCACGTCGCCGATTTCGTCCGCGGTCACCAACCAAGGTCCGACGGGGCCGAACGTGGGGCAGCACTTGCCCTTGTCCCATGTACCTCCCCGTTCGAGCTGATATGCGCGTTCTGCGAGGTCGTTGGTCACGCAATAGCCGGCAACATAGTTGAGCGCATCCGCTTCCTCGATGTAGGCCGCTCGACGACCCATGACGACGCATAGTTCCACTTCCCAGTCGGTTTTTTCCGACCCGCGCGGAATGACGATGGGATCATTGGGGCCTTGCACGCATCCGGTCGTTTTCATCAATACGACGGGTTCGGATGGGAGTGGCTGGTTGCCCTGCGCGGAATTATCGGAATAATTTTGTCCGATCACGATAAACTGCCGCGATCCGGAGACGGGTGCGCCGTAGCGGGGGTTATCGTCGACCCGCGGAAGTAAAACGGGATCGAGTGCCGCCAGCTCCTCGAGCACATTCGATCCGAGTTCTCCTGGGGTATATTGTCCACGTAAGCCGAAAGGTCACGAATATTTCCCTCGATGTCGACCATGCCCCGCCTCTCGAAACCTGCCGGACCAAAACGACAGAGCTTCATGAAGAACCCATTGTGAACGCGCGCGAGCCGGCGCCGACGCCGGCTCGTCGCTCGATAGTACCGCTCCGGCAAGGTCCTTCCGGCCGCATAACGAACCCTAACTGTCGTCCCGATTGAATTGCCGCAGAGTCACCTTTCTGCGTTTGAATTTCCAGCCACGGGGCGTTCTGACATATTCGTCGTCGTAGTAGCCCAAGCTGAGCAGCTTGGGATTATGCGCATAGCGAATTTGCGCCATGCATCGTCCCACCGCGGTATTCTCACCACTCAAGCGAACGATGTTATTACCGGCGGTCGGTAACGGTGCCGGAGAGGTCATCGACTCCGCATACATTTTCCTCAACGCCGCCAACCCCTGGTACCGTCGCTCGGCTTTCTCCGACCCTGCGGCTTTCTCCGACCCTGCGGCTTTCTCCGACCCTGCGGCTTTCTCCGACCCTGCGGCT
>Ga0137409_10001196_pt1 | contig 28251 bp, 27 predicted proteins | sample CZODoug1_16funga_FD_122059 | JGI IMG/M metagenome (GOLD analysis project Ga0137409, IMG submission 122059) | Vadose zone soil fungal communities from Angelo Coast Range Reserve, California, USA - CZODoug1_16fungal (Hybrid Assembly) | ecosystem: Environmental > Terrestrial > Soil > Vadose zone...
TTCATGGGAACTGCACGACTGGGCTACCACGGTTTGAAGAATGGCTCCAACAGACGCGATTGCCTCATGAGCCATACCTCGTTGCGGACAAGCGTAAACAACAGATGCTGGATGGTTATCCAAAGTTGAAACTACAGATGTCATTGGAAGATATCGAAAAACTTCTCGGCAAGCCCGACTTTGCCACAGGGACACCAGTTCCTCATTTGGCTACTGCGCCAGAACCGGCAGATAAGCGGTGCATCAACGAACTTGCGTTCATCGTGAAGAAGAACCATGAAAATATGACTGACATGGAAGATGTCGCCATTTATCTCTCTTTTTCGCGGGACGGCAAGTTGTACTGGGCTGCTCCCCAGAACCTGCCCACCCTCAAGCAGTTGGGTTCCCCAACTGAGCGGAAATAGCTGTCGGCCATCCACGGTGAACGCGGTAGTCTGTGATTAATGTCGTAATATCCCCATTTCACTCATTGAGCCGCTGGCGGGAACTGCAAACCAGAGGTTGTCTAGGCAGGAAGACCGAGCGGACGTATCTGAACCAGCGACGTAATCGGCACCTGCCCCGCTTTCCGCAGCATGTTGGCAGTAGGGACGCCTGTGCGATAGTAAGACTTCTCGCAGTCCGCGGTCGATGGCCCGCGCATGCTGCCTTCCATGTAAGCCAGTCCGGGACAACGCGTACAACTGCTGACGTGGCTGCATGACGAACACGTAGTCAGGTCCTTGGCTTTGATCGAGCGCACTTCCTTCAGTTCAGGAGAGTGATTCCAGATATCCAGGAACTTCTGCTGCCGAATATTCCCGCTGGGAAGCGGAAATTGTACGCAGGGGAAAACGTCTCCGTAGGGAGAGATGTAGCAGAAAGAATGTCCCGCGCTGCACGAGTAGCCTTCCAGATCGTCGTCCGTAACCGGTTTGGGCGGCGCACAGAATTCTTCCATGTTGGGAACGAGGTTGGGATTGCGAAAAACATCCGGCAACTCTTCTCCGGAAATGCGGAGCGAGAGAATGGAAGTGTCGCCGTCCATCTTGGGAGTGATAGTGGGATCGAGCGTGTAGTGCGCGCCCATCTCGATCGCCAGTTTCTGGAGGCCGTCGCTGTCGTGGCGGTTCCAGGTCATGAGCACATTGGCAATCGTGACTTTCAATCCCTGCGCCAGCATGAAGCGGATGGCCTTGATGGTGCGGTGAAACGATCCGGGCAGCTTGGTGATGGCGTCGTGCACCTCAGGACGGTACGAGTACACGCTGATCTGGATTGTGTCCACGCCCAGGGCACGAATGCGTTTCGCTTCGGATTCGCGGATCATGACCGCATTGGTCTTGATCTTGACGTTGAACTGCAAGCGGCGTGCGTACTCGAGGATTTCAAAGAAGTCGCGACGCAAAAAAACTTCGCCTCCACTGAACGTGAGAAAGAAAACGCCGGCTTCGGCCAACTGATCGAGCACGCCTTTGATTTCGACAGTAGTCATCTCGCCATGATCTTCGTGATCGAGATAACAGTGCACGCACCGCTCATTGCAGCGGTAGGTAACATCCATGTGCACGCTGATAGGCACGCCCAGATCGAAGGCCTTCTGGCTCATTTCGTTGAGCAGACTCATAGTGCCTCCGGCGTGTGCGGGTCACCAAGCGGTTGATCGGAAACCAGAAGTATCCCATGCTGAGAGAGCTCGCTGACAAATTGTTCGGCGTCGGTTTGTGCCTGATCGGGATCAATATCAAATTGCTCGCAGACCCGGTTGCGGACGATTTCACGCAGCGGCGTGCGCCCGTCGGCGGCCTGCCAGATCGCAGTCGCGACCTCGTTGAGCGTGAAAAACGTCGAGTCCATGGAGTTCATCACCATCATCTCGCCGGCCAGCATGCGAGCTGCGATGGCGGAACTGCGCGCGATGTAAGTCTCAGGCATGAGCCGGAATCGCCTCGAAGTTGCGGATATCGTCCCACACCCGGGAATCGGGATAGAACGTCAAAGTACGCACGGGAACTTTTTGTGCGAAGTCACACGCGGTCGCGAGGAGCTTCTCCACCAACTCATTGTTCTCGGCAAAGAAAAGAATGTTGCGCATCAGGCAGCGGACAGCCTCGGCAGGAGCCAACTCATCCACACGATTCCCAGGGCCTTTCGCCAGAAAGAACAGGGCGGACACCGGAGCGTTGGTATTTTCACCGGCCTTGGCTAACTCTCCTGAAAACGGCGTGCCGTAAGCGGAATAGCCATTCGGACCCGGACGAACGTAGGAAATTTCATCCGTGAGGAGTGTGACGTCCGACGGCGCGAGCCGGATCAGAGTTGTCTTTCCCGCTCCCGAGACGCCGGAGAATAAATATGCGCGGCCGTCGCAAATTCCACTCGCTGCATGCAACAGGAATCCGCCGCGTGCGGATAATAAGAGGCTGTGCAGAATGCGGAGAACGGAATCGAGCGCGTATGGGTTGGCGGTCTGGCGCACCCGTCCGCAGCCAGTAAGCGGATCCCATCGCGCATGAAAATCTCCGCGCTCCAGAACCCACAAAGCGCCCTCCCGGCGGACGCGAACGTCGTCGTCGGAAACGGGGCTCGGGTCTATGAGATCAAATTCAAGTTCCAGCTCAGGCTGAGATTGGCTCAAAAATCCGGCATAGCGTTGGCGAAGCAAGCCAAGAAACTTCTTGTCGTCGGTCCGCAAGCTGATCGGGATGTCTCCGATCTGAACTACACACCCCGTCTTTTCACGGACGAGCGTCATGCGGTTTCCACGTCAACGTTGGGTAGTCGCAGGAACTTTCCTGAGCGCCGAAACTTGAGGGCCGCACAGCGCGCCATACCGCAATAACAGAACAGCATGCCAAGCATGCGCGACCAGGGCCGCGACCGCAGAGCTACAGGTTGCCCGTCTCGAAATACGGTCACGAGTTTTCCGAGAAGCGCGGCGGCTGGAAACGCCGGGTCGGGACCGGGCATCGAGTCGCCACGGGTGATGAAACCGGCGTGCTCGCCGCGGGCTAGAAAACGATGCATGAAGAAACGATCCTCACGAAATGCCAGCACAATCTCACCGCGGCCAACATCGGAGACCGAGCAGGCCACGATCTCCGCGATGTCGCCTGGCCAGAGCGTGGGCAGCATGCTTTCGCCGCGAACTTGCAGACGTAGATACCCAGAGCCGCGCAAAGCTTCTACGACTAAAGCTTCACGTTGCGCGCTCCAACTTTCACTCGCACTCATTGTCTGAACAATCAGGAACTTTTTCGCGATGACTGGCACTGCGGAGTGGTGGCGCCGATTTTTCCGCAAGCCAGAGCGAGCGTCTCGAAAACCCGCTCGTGGCGGAATGCGGGCTTCTGATACGGCTTCTTGTCTTTGCTCGCGGCCTTTTGATGCTTGTCAGTCGCGCGAGAGGGTTGATTCTCTAACGTCATAGGTTTTGTTCAAGCCCTGGACTTGGCTGTCTCCGGTTTTGCAAGAAGAAAAGAATACGATGACGCAGTGTACTACAGTGTTTCCTGTGTGCCAACCTCGATGGTGTCGGCAGAAAAATTGGGCTAATTCGCGAAACTCAATAGAATGAGAGAGTTCCATTCTGTCGCGCGCGCCGCAAACTAACTGACAGGCCCCACAGCGCCAAGGGGAGCAGCACCACACTGAAAGCCAACAGCGCAGCCAGCGTCGGCGCCATCGAGAGCACGGACTGGCCCTGCAACAACGCGGAGCGCATTCCTCCAACCGCATAGCTTAGCGGAATTGCATGGGCCACGAGTTCCAGGGGACGCGGCAGGGTCTCGATGGGGAACATCGCCCCGCTGAGAAACCAGACTCCCGAACTAAGCAGCCACAACAGTGCGGAACCTTTCTGGAAAGCGATCTGAATGGTAGCGGCCGCGATACCAACTGCCATGGCGATCGCGAGACAAAAAATCAACACGGCCACGCAGGACAAAACATTGGCGTGGATGGGAGCCCGGAAAATCGCCGCGCCCGCCACAACATAAATCGCCAGTTTGACCAGGTTTCCAGCAAAGGCGGAGACGGAACTCAGCACGACCAGTTGTGCCGGCGGCGTGGAGGTGGTCATCAGCACCTCCATCGTGCCGGTCTGTTGCGCTTCCTGCACGGTGCTGAGGAATGCTTGCGTGCTCATCACAAAAAACGTATAGACCCCTGTGCCGACCAGCAGAAAAGGGAAATATTCCACGCCGCCGGGACGGAACCCGGGGCCAATCGCGCGGGACAAAAAGTAAAAAGCCGCAAGTTCCGTGAGCAGGCCGAAGGCGGCGATTGCGAATCCCGTGCGATGGCGGACGGCGGTTAACAGATCGCGTCGTAGGATGGCGTAGAGTTTGTGGAGAGTTGATCTCATGAAACTCTCCCAGCGCGCTGAATCATGCCCGCGGCTTCATCCACTTCGCCGGTCATGTGGAAATAGAAAGCCCGCAGTTCCTCCATGCTTTCGCCTCTGCGGAGAGCGCGATCGGCGAGGAGTTCTCCACTTTGCAGAACGAGAATGCGATCGCCGACAGCGCCCGCTTCAGCGAAGTTGTGGGTGGCAAGGAGAATGGTGGTTTGCCGGTCGGCGAGGCTGCGGATGGTAGTCCAGAAGTGGCCAGTGGTGGCGGCGTCCAGGCTGCGCGTGGGCTCATCGAGCAACAGGACTGATGGACGCTTCACCAAGGCTCGCGCGATTCCGAGACGCTGGTACATGCCACTGGAAAACTTCGTCACGAGCGTGTCAGATTGTTCCGAAAGACCCATATCGCGCAGGGCTTCTTCGATTCGTTGCGAGCATTCGCCGCGCGGAACGTCGTCGAGCGCCGCGAAAAACTCGAGGTTCTCGCGAGCGGAAAGGCGCGGGAAAAACGATCGCTCGGTAGCGATGGCGATGCCGACCTGCTGGCGCACGCGGCTGCCTTCCCTCTGCGTGTCGAACTCCGACACGCGCACCGAGCCGGCGTCCGGAAGCAGCATGGTCGAGACCAGCTTGAGTGCCGTTGTTTTACCGCTGCCATTCGGGCCGAGCAGAACCAGAACTTCTCCCGCGCCAGCAGAAAACGAGAGACTCTTCAATGCCACCGTCTCGCCGCCGCGTTCCGTTCCCAGCCAGTTGAATAAAGCAGGGCGATGACGGAAAACTTTGCGGACGGATTCGAAGACGACTCGGTCCATGGGAATGCGTTCAGATGCAGTGGTTGAAAGAGTCTGTATTATAGTGGCGGCGTGAGCGGCAGTGCCCATCTTTGGGGGGAGCACGCCTTCACAGAGTGTCGAAAAAATCCATTCGAGAATTCGATCTCCTGTGCGCCTGTTCAGGCGTGGAACTCAACGCGGATCGAATTGCCACGATTGCAGGTTGGAACGAATCCGCCCTCGACTGGGACGAACTTCTCCGCTTGTCGGAACATCACGGCGTATTGCCGCTGGTGGCGCGCAGTCTGAACGCGCACACTACCCTAATTCCAGTAAAGGTTGAACAATCCCTGCGATCCGCGTTCGACGCGAACCTGCGGCGCAGCCTGTGGTTTACCAGCGAACTGGCGCAAATCTCAGATCAATTTCAAAAACATCGGCTGCTCGCCGTTCCCTACAAAGGCCCGCTGCTGGCCGAGTCTGCCTATGGCGACGTGGCATTGCGCAACTTCGGCGACCTCGATTTCCTAATTTCTCCGACGGATTTCGAGGGAGCCAGCCGGTCCCTCTCGGAACTTGGATATCGTCCTTCGTCAGACCTGAGCCGAGCCGTGGAACGATTCTGGCTGCGCCACGGCTACGAGCGTTCGTTCGATAGCGCGGCGGGCAAGTATCTGGTCGAGTTGCAGTGGGCGTTGCTGCCACGCTTCTACGCGGTGGGCCTGCGCACGGAGGACTTGCTGGCGCGTTCTCAAACGGCGTCGCTGGGCGGGCGGCAAGTCCCGAGCCTTTCTCCGGAAGACACGCTCCTCGTACTGTGCCTGCATGCCGCCAAACACCTCTGGGTACGCTTGATCTGGGTGTGCGATATCGCGGAGACGCTGCGAACCCAGACGATCGACTGGCCGCTCCTGTCCGCGCGGGCGAGCGAGTTGGGAATTCTCCGCATCATGGGCGTGAGTTTCTGGCTGGCGCAACGACTGTTGGACTGCCGCCTTCCGGAGCCTGCGCAAACGATGATCAATCACGATCCGGAAGTTGTCGCCCTGGGCGAGGAGTTCGCTGCCCGCCTGGCTCGGTGCGCCACTTACGATTTCGAGTCGACCGAATATTTCCGCTTGATTTGGAAACTGCGCGAGCGGCGCAGTGATCAAACTCGTTATCTGTGGAGACTGGCTTGGACGCCGGGCGAAGGCGATTTAAAGGCGGTCAGTTTGCCGGAGTCGATGTTCCCACTGTATCGCGCCGTGCGGGCGGCGCGACTGACGCGCAAGATTCTCTAGTGGCAATGGCAACAAGAGGAATCGGCGTGCTCGTGGCTGGGCGGGCCTCCAATGCTTTTGGCCGGCAAGAGTGCCCACCCCACACGATCTTTAGTGGGTCTCGCCGTCGCCGGGGGCTACGTCGGGTGTGTCCACTTTCTGAGCGAAGGGTGAATTCGAGGGAGGCGCGGGCGGAAATTCGCCTTGATCCTTGCCAGCCAGAGCGACGTTCATGAATTGCATCCAGATTGGCAGCGCGGCATGGCCTCCGGATTCTTTGGGCCCGAGGGATTTCTTCTCGTCGTAACCGATCCAGACTCCGCATGTAAGCGAGGGTGAGAATCCGATAAACCAGGCATCGGTGAAGTCATTCGTCGTGCCCGTTTTACCGGCAAGAGGATAAGGCATCTTGGCCGCAGCCATAGCTGTGCCATGCAACACGACTTCCCGCAACATGGAAGTCATGATGCGCGCGGTGCGCGAGCCGATTACGTCTTTGATATCCGGAAAATCCTCTTCCAGAACGCGCCCCTCGTAGTCCGTCACTTTCTTTATGTAGCGGGGAGCTAGGCGGACTCCGTCGTTTGGGAAGACGCTGTAAGCCGAAGTCTGCTCCATCAGCGTGATCTCAGCGGAACCGAGAGCCACGGGCAGATACGGCGGGATGGTGGAAGTCACACCGAAGCGGTGTGCGTATTCAATCACGGTGCGAATGCCGACGCGGTCGGCGAGCTTCAGTGCTGGAATGTTTCTGGATTGGGCCAGCGCTCGGCGCAGCGTGATCAGGCCTTCAAATTTTGCGTCATAGTTGTGCGGCACGTAGGGGCCCGAGGGCGTGTCAAAAGTTACTGGCGTGTCCAGGATGGTTTCATCCGGACTGCCACCCTGGTCGATGACGGCGGTATAAACGTAGGGTTTGAAGGACGATCCGACCTGCCGCATGGCCTGCGTCGCGCGATTGAATTTTGAAAGACTGAAGTCTCGCCCGCCGACCATCGCCTTGATTTCTCCGGTGGCATTGTCGATGGCGACGAGCGCGCCTTCCGCGCCGGAGTCCTGTTCCAAGCTGACTTTCGACTTTCCGCCCGGATCGAGAGAGAGCACTTTGACGTACACGATGTCTCCGGCAACCAGTAGAGCGGGCAGCTTGCGCTGTGTCCAGGCGACGTCCGCCGGCAAGAGCGTCGCGGTATGCTCGTCGAAACGGATTTGAGCGGCAGCCGGTGATACCGAAGTCACGAGCGCATGAATATATCCGTTGAGTTCAGGCTCCTGGTCCCAGTCGGGGTCTTGGTAAGTGCCGAGATGTTGTCCCTGGGCCACGACGTTCGCCAGATTTCCACGCCACTTCTGACGCTGTTCATAGTCTGCCAGACCGTCTAGGACCGCCCGGTTGGCGGCTTTCTGTAGATCCATGTCGAGCGAGGTGTAAACGCGCAGGCCGCCTTCATGAACCTGGTCGCTGCCGTATTTGGTTTCGAGATAGCGTCGGATTTCTTCCACGAAATTAGGAGCCAGTGAGTTCGGATCTTTCTGCACATTGAGTTGCACGGGCCGGGCTTTCGATTCCGCGGCCTGCGCAGCCGTAATCTTGCCGTCTTCGAGCAAGGCGTTGAGCACTAGGTTGCGCCGCTTCTGGGCGCGGTCGGCGTGTGTGATCGGCGAATAATATTGCGGCGCCTTGGGAAGGCCGGCGAGCAGGGCGGCTTCATCGAGCTTGAGTTGTTTAGCGGGTTTGCTGAAGTAGTATTCGGAGGCGGCCTCAAAACCGTACGCTCCGTGCCCGAGAAAAATCTGGTTCGCGTAGAGCGTGAAAATCTGCGGCTTGGTGAAACGACGTTCCATCTGTATGGCCAGCAGCGCTTCCTGAATTTTGCGATGAAAGGATCGGTCGGGCGATAGGAACAGATTGCGCGCCAGCTGCATGGTGAGCGTGGACGCGCCTTGGACCTTCCCCCCGGATTCGATATCACGGTAGGCCGCTCCGGCGATGCGCCAGAAGTTAATCCCAGAGTGGGTGTAGAAATCCTTGTCTTCGATTGAGACCAGCGCATTGCGCAGTACTTCGGGATAATCGTCGTAAGTGGCAACCAGGCGCCGTTGCAACGCGAATGTCCCGATGACGCGTCCCTGGTCGTCGTACAATTCTGTCACCGAACTGGGACGATAGTGCTCGAGTTGTTCGACCTGCGGCAGATCGGTCGAATATACGAGCAAGAGTCCCCCGGCCGCACCCACCGCGGCAGCGAGGATGACAAGCAATCCGAAGAAAACATAGCCAACCAGATTCCGTCCGCGAACTTCGAGCGGAGGAAGATGCTGGTAGAGAGTTTTCATAGTTTCAGTTGCCCGCTGTCAGTATCCAGTGGCCAGTACCTAGTACCCAGTGTACTCAGCGCAAGCCCAGTGGATGGTGAGATCGGTCTAAAAGAAAATCGCCCGCCGAAGCGGGCGACAAAACTTGGTATTAGCGACTGGTACTAGGTACTGGTTCTAAGCTTTCGATTCCCGGTTCTTCAGAACTTCCAGGGCCTTCTTCAGCTGATCATCGGTCTGATTTTTCGGCTTCTGATTTTGATCGTCGGGAGCGGCTTGCTGGTCTTCGTCGGGCAGTCCAGCGTCGTCCTCGGCACTGTCGGCGACCACGAAGTTGGGCGTAACTGCGGCATCCTGAATCGCCTTTCCGTTCGGCGTGTAGTACTTGGCGATGGAAAGAATCAGGGCGGCCCCGTCGGGCATATCGATCAGTTTCTGTACCGAGCCGTCGCCGAAAGTTTTGTCTCCGACCACATCGCCGCGCGCGTTCTCTAGGATGGCCGAGGCCACGATCTCCGCCGGGCCCGCTGTGCCGCGGTTCACCAGCACTGCCACAGGAAGCTTGGTGATGTCCTTCGAAGGATCGGCGTTAAACGCCTGGCGAGGATACTTCTGCCCTTGTAGATAGGTGATGGTGCCATGATCGAGGAAGAGATTCGCGGTCGCAATGCCCTCTGCTTCATCGCCTGCTGCCGCGTTGCGCAGATCGAGCACTAGTTTCTTAGCGCCCTGCTTCTGAAGGTTGCGAATCTTGTTGGCGATCTCCTGGGATTTTCCCTCCGGGAACGCGTCCACTTTCACGTAGCCAACGTTCTCCGCCAGCATCTTGTCTTCGACCGGCGGAATCGTGACTGCGTCCCGAGTAATGACGATCTTCTGCGGCTCCGCTCGCCGGGGACGGACGACCGCCACGGTGAGTGTCGAACCGGGCTCGCCGACCAGCAAACTATGGATCTCCGCTAGCGACATTTCGCGCGTACTCCTGCCTTCGATGGACTCGAAGATGTCGGAGTTCTCTATGCCAGCTTTCTCAGCCGGGCCGCCCGGGATCACCGCAATGACAGCGGCATATCCGAAGCGTTTCGAAACCGCGGCGCCGATGTCGGCCTTTCCGTCATTCTTGGTGGCACGATAATGTTTGTATTCGGCAGCTGTGAGATAACTGGAATTGGCATCCAACGACTCCAGCAGACCGTGCAAAGCACCCTCAGTCACCGCCGGAATGTTGGGTTCTTCCACGTACTCGCTTCGGACGCGCGAAAGCACCTCGCTGTACACCGACAACTGGCGGTACGCACCGTCATTCGAAGATGCTCGGACGTTGACGAAACCGCCCACAAGAGTGAATAGCAAAATGGCCAGCGAACTGGCTAGAATCGTGACCTTCAACTTCATCGACATGGATTTTATCTTTCGAGAAGACTCGTTCCCGAGCAACTGCTACTAATTATAGACGGTTTGATGCCGGGATCGGGAGCGAAGTTCGCGAGAGAGCAATCGGCGGTACTTGTCCGGCGCGACTGGGTGGAGCGGGCTCCCAGGCCATCCTGGCCAGCAATTCAACCTTTGATTTCAATAGGTTGCAGTATGGGCCGAGTCGGCGGCGAAAATCTTAACCACGGGGGTCACAGAGGTCACGGGGATTAGGTTTGGCTTTCCCCCTGTCCTCTGTGACCCCGTGGTTAAGATTTTGCTTTTTGTGCTTCCAGGAGAACCGCGATCTGGGTATGTCCCTTGTCTTTGGCGACCATTGCCGCAGTCTTGCCATCGTCGTTCGCGATTTGGGGGTCCGCGCCATGGGCCAGCAACAACTCGACCATGTCGCGATCCCCGTTTTGAGCCGCCGCGTGGATAGGAATCCATCCTCCCTGCTGGCGGGCGTTGACCGCGGCTCCATGTTCAACCAGCAAGCGAGTTGCCGCCAAGTTGCGCGCGGAGGCCGCTGAATGTAAGGGCATGACGTGAGTCGCGTTATTCGCTACCACATCTACTTTCGCGCCTTTTTCAATGAGTAGCCGCGCCGCTTCCGCCTGTCCGAAATAGCAGGCAAAGTGCAGGGCCGTGAAACCGTCTGGCGAGTACGAGTTGAGGGCGGCGGCGGCGTTGCGGAGGCATTCCTCGAGCGTATCGAGTCGACCGAGAGACGCGGCCTCAAAGATGCCGAGCCGATGTTTCTTGCTGGCAATGGACTCGGCCAAGTCGCGACGCCCGTGATAGAGCGTGTGCATCAGGAGACTTACTCCGGTGGCATCTTTTGCTTCGGCAGCGGCCGGGGTCTCGTCAAGCAGAAGGCGGAGTGCGTCGAGGTCTCCGGCTTGGAGAAGTTCAAAAGAACGTTGGGAATGATTCATGTTCGCCTCCGCGCTAATTACTTAGCATTGCTAACTAAATATAAGGTCGCAAACGAAGGCTGTCAAGAAGAATGTTAGCAATGCTAAACTTCTGCTTGTGTTTCGCACTGAAAACAAAGACCGGATGGAAGTTGCGGATCGGTTGCATTCGGCAGCCATTCACCTCTTACGGTTTGCCCGCAAGCAAGATGTGCTCTCGCGTGAAGGCCCTGCCCGCCTGTCGGCGCTTTCGGTGTTGGTCTTTGGCAGTCCCATGACGTTGGGGCAGTTGGCGGCGGCGGAACAAGTCAAGCCTCCGACTATGAGCCGGATTGTGGCGGGGCTGAAAAAGTCCGAACTGGCAAGAATTGACGCGGACGTGCGCGATGCCCGGCGGATTCACGTAAGCGTGACGCCCAAAGGCGAGCGCCTACTACAACAGGCACGGCAGCGAAGAATCCTTCTTCTGGCAGAGGCCCTAAGCGGACTGAGTGAGGCTGAAGTATCCGTCCTGCGAGAAGCATCAGAAATTATCGAAGCGGCGATCCGCCAACACGTCTCCTAACCAGGAAGACTAGGCCTGGTCAACGACGGTGTTGCGCAGGACGCCGATGCCTTCGATGGAAACTTCGACCACATCTCCTGCAACGACAGGCCCCACGCCTTTGGGGGTGCCGGTCGAGATCAGGTCGCCGGGCTCAAGAGTCATGATCTGCGAAATGTAGCGCAGCACGACGCCGAGCGAGAAAATGAAATCGCGGGTATTTCCCGACTGGCGCACTTCGCCGTTGACGCGTGTCTCTACCGGAATGCCCGCCCAGGGATCGAGCCCATCAGCGACGACCGGGCCGACCGGACAGAATGTGTCGAAGCCCTTGGCTCGCGCCCACTGGCTGTCTTTTTTCTGGAGGTCGCGCGCAGTGAAGTCGTTCACACAGGTGTAACCGAGAATGTAAGGGCGAGTATCCTCGTCGTCGGGCAGCTTGTGGCAGCGTTTTGCGATGACGACGCCTAGTTCGCCCTCATAGTCGGTGTGCTCGGAAACCTTCGGACGCAGAATCGTACCGCCTGGCGCAAGCAGGGACGAAGGGGGTTTGAAGAACAGTAAAGGCTCGGTTGGAACCTCGTTACCAAGTTCGGCGGCGTGCTCGCGGTAGTTGCGTCCAACGCAGACGATCTTCGAAGGCCGGACCGGCGGCAGCAAGACGGCTTCTTCTAGTGCAATCGGCTCGATGCGCCGGGTACGCAGGCTTTCCATGTCGCCATCTGCCCCTTCCGGCGGAGTGAGCAGAATCCTTACAATCGCATCTCGTCCGGCAACGGACTCGACCAGGCCGTACTGGGCCTGAGTGTTTTGTTGAAAGCGGCAGTATTTCATCGGAACCTATCTAAACACGAGCGACGGATGTGCAGTGAAAATTTTGCGGCGAGAGTGTCGATATTCAATTTTCTGTTCGACTAACCATTAGACGGCCAAGGAGGCCAGACGAATGCAATATCTTCTGCTGATCTATGGAAATGAAGAGTCCTTCGGCAAGATGACCGAAGCGGAACGAAACGGAATCCTCAAGGAATACGGCGATTTTACCAAGAGCATTGCCCAAAGCGGACACTACCGCGGCGGCAACGAGTTGGCGGCCATCTCCACCGCGACGACGGTGCGGGTGCGGGACAAGAAGAGGCTGGTCACTGACGGGCCTTTTGCCGAAACCAAAGAACAATTGGGCGGCTATTATCTGATCGAAGCCAAAGACCTGGACGATGCGCTGGCGGTCGCGGCGCGGATTCCGTCGGCTCGCTGGGGATCGATCGAAGTCCGGCCCATCGTTCCCCATGACATGCCCTAGCCTAACGAGCGCGGCTCCGGCTACCCTGTTGGCGGGTAGCCGGATGGACGTCGAGCACATCTATCGCGAGGAGTCCGGAAGGATCCTGGCCACCCTGATTCGCCTCCTAGGCAGCTTCGACCTGGCGGAAGAAGTCATGCAGGAAGCGTTCGCCGTTGCGCTGGAGCAGTGGCCGGCGCAGGGAATCCCTGACAATCCGCGAGCCTGGCTGATTACAATCGCCCACCACAAGGGAGTGGACTTGCTCCGCCGCCGGACGCGGTTCGACTCCAAGCGCGAGGAACTACAGAAGGTCGCGGAACTGGAACAGCAGTTGTCCCAGGCGGAAGAAGGCATTGTGCTCCAGGATGGAGTGAGCGATGACCGGCTGCGATTGATCTTCACGTGCTGTCATCCTGCGCTCATGCTCGAGGCCCAGGTTGCACTCACCTTGCGAACGCTGTGCGGGTTGACTACCGAGGAAATCGCGCGTGCTTTCCTGGTTCCACTACCCACCATGGCACAGCGTCTCGTGCGCGCTAAACAGAAGATTCGGGACGCCCAAATTCCGTACCAGGTGCCGCCAGCATCGGAATTGGGGGCTCGGCTCGAGGCTGTCATGCTGGTGGTGTATCTCGTCTTCAACGAGGGCTATAGCGCTAGTTCGGGTGACACGGCCGTCCGGCGAGAGTTGTGCGCGGAGGCGATCCGACTGGAGCGGCTGATTTGTGCGATGTTGCCTGGTCAGAATGAATCGCGCGCGCTGCTGGCGCTGATGTTGCTGCATGATTCACGGCGCACGGCCCGTGTGGATAAAGATGGAGAAGTGGTGTTGCTCGAAGAGCAGAATCGGAGTTTGTGGAACCAGGATGAGATTCGCGAAGGCCTGGAGTTGGTGGAGTCGGCGTTACGCGCCGGAGCCGCGGGTCCGTATGCGTTGCAGGGGGCAATCGCCGCCATTCATGCGTACGCACAGCGCGCGGACGACACGGACTGGAAGCAGATTGTCGCGCTCTACGTGGCGTTGCTGCGGATGCAGCCGTCGCCGGTGGTGGAGTTGAATCACGCCGCAGCTGTCGCGATGGCGGAGGGACCAGCAGAAGGGCTGCGCTTGCTCGACCGACTCGAGGGGAAGACGGAACTGCGGGAATATTATCTGCTTCCGGCCGCACGCGGAGATTTGCTGCGACGGATGCAGCAATGGAACGAGTCCGCTTTGGCCTATCGGCGGGCGCTTAGCCTTACCGGGAACGAAGCGGCGCGGTCCTTTCTGTCGCGGCGGTTGGCCGAGATGGAGGCGAAAGCCCAGAGCAGCGCGACCTAGCGGTTACGGAACAACTCGATCTCGACCTTGACTTTGGGTGGAGCAGCGCTTCAGCGCTGCATTGAGCACCGCCCTTCAACGCGGCTTGAGCCGCTGAGGGGAGGGGGCTTGGACTCGTCCGGTTTCAGTTCGTCCCGCGCAGATGCCTGCCGACCGCGGGGGCTAAAAAGCCCGATGCAACTCAAGGCGGTTACCGCAGCGGTAAACCGCTGCGCCACCCAAAACCAAACTATCTCAGCAAACTGTTTAGCCATCGAGGTCACGCTCTCTGCTCGGAAGTTGGTCGAACAAACGGCTATGGCACGGTTTCGCTGGCCTCTTCCGACCGCGCGCTTTCGTTGGCACGGACGTCTAACGCGGAGACGGAATAGAAATATTTCCTGCCCGACGCGACCGCACTGTCGCGGTACGACGGGGATTTGATCAGCTCCGAATTCAGTTTGATTGGCGTGACATCGCTGGCACCATCGCGACGATAGACGTTGTATCCCGAAAGATCGGCATCGGTTACGGGAGCCCAGATCAGATCCACGAACGGCTTCTGACCCTCCCCCGAGTACACAGCTTGTAAACCTGACGGCACGGCGGGCGGGAACACATCATGAGCGACGATCCGGACGGCAGGACTGTCTTCTCCCTCCACTTGCGCTTCGCCTCCCGGACTGCTAGCGACGCTGACCGCAGTGACGCGATACAAATAGGTCTTCTCCCATTCGAAACTTGAATCCTGAGCGTGCATCGGGCCGGCTACACCGGCAGGGACCTCACTCGCAATCGCATCTTTGCCGGTACTGTCATCACGCCGGTAAATTCGATAGTGGTGTTGGACTGATACTCCTGAATTCTCGCCGGCACTGGTCCAACTGAAATCGACGCCATTGGCGTTTAACTTGGCCCGGAAATCCGCAGGCGGCGGCAGAGTTGGCGCGGCGGGCACAGAAACTCGGTTGGAGAGTCCAGCGCCGCGATGGTCCCGGTTCAGTACCTCGACCGAGTAGGTGACATCCCCAGTTGGATTCTGTTGTTGAATCGCCGCGGGCAGAGTGTCCGTAAACGCCTCAGGCTGCACCTGCGTCGTGGCGGAGGGTTGCGCGGATCGCGCAGGTGGCGGCAATTCCCCGACTGCATTTTCACATTCCTTCATCTCCGCTTCGAGACTCCGGCAGATGCGCGTCGGGCCGAGATGGCGTATGGTCTGCCGATCGGTGGTGCGTGTGGGCTCGCTCCAGATGAGCGTGACTTGGTCCCCCTTACGGCTGGCACGCAGGTCGGAGGGCGGCTTGGGGAGTTCGAGCGAGGGTGGCAACGGAGGGCCAGTCTGGGCGCAACTTGCCAGCAGCAGGCAAACACTCATCGTTACGAAGAACTTAAGGATCGACGCAGTCATGCGCAAACAGAAAGGGTATCAAAAGGGTATCAGAGGAGACGGACAATCGGCCCTAGCCCATCAATTCCCGTGCCGCTTCGCGAAAAACTTTGCTGTGCAGGTCAACGTCCTCGGGCGCAGTAGCTGGAGACATCAAGGCCATGTTGTGGAAGGGCGTCAACAGGATGCCGCGGTTCATGGCGTAGAGATGCATGAAACGTTCGAGTTCGAAGTCCATGGCATCGTGGGCTTCGGAGCCATTCTTCGGTTCGTTGGGGCCGAACAAGTACTCGGCGCGGCAACCCAGGCGAGTCACGCTCCACGGCACGCCGAAGTCATCGATTACTTTCTGCACGCCGGCGGTCCAGCGTTCGGCCATGGGGATCATTCGGTCGAAAGCTTCTCTGGTTAGAACTTTGGTGAGAGTCGCGCGCACGGCCGCGAGAGAAAGCGCGTTTCCGGCGAGGGTTCCGCCGATTCCTCCCGTGTCGCAGTCTTCCAGGCTGTGGCGTTCCATGATCAGGTCGGCAACCTGTTGAGTGAAGCCGTAGGCCGCGCCCGGAACGCCCGCTCCGATGGGCTTGCCGAAGACCAGAAAATCCGGATCGAGGTTCTCCGCGTGTGTGCAGCCGCCGGGACCAGCACAGATGGTATGGGTTTCGTCGATGATGAGGAGTGTGCCGTATTTGCGTGTCAATTCCCGCAGAGCGTGATGGTAGCCCGCGATGGGGTGCACGATCCCCACATTCGTCATCGCCGGCTCGGCCAGCACACACGCGACGTCGCTGTGGGACAGCGCCTGTTCCAGCGCCAAAACGTCGTTGAATTCCACCACTCGCGTGGTAACCGATGGATCGACCGGCGGACCAATATTTCCGCGGCGGGCTTTGGCGGTGCCGTCCGGATGCAGCGTAATGAAGCACTCGTCCACCGAGCCGTGATAACACCAGTTGAAGACGAGAATCTTGGAGCGCCCGGTGATCTGACGCGCAAGACGAATCGAAAATCGATTCGCGTCGGTCGCGGTCAACGCAAATTGCCAGTAGGCGAGCCCGAAGCGCTTCTGCAATTCCTCCGCGACGAACACTGCATCTTCAGACGGCAGCATGAGTGTAATGCCTCGTTTCGCCTGCTCCTCGATCGCTTTCACAACTGCGAAGGGCGAGTGCCCGGTCATGGCGCCCGTGTCTCCGAGGCAAAAATCTACGTAGCGATGACCGTCCTGATCATAGAAATGCGCGCCCTGGGCTTCGCGCACCACCGGCGGGAATGCGCCTGCCCACTTCACCATCCAGTTCATGGGGACGCCGGAGAGCAACGACTTCTTGCCGCGTTCGAAAATCGCTTTGGACTTTGGACGCTCGTCCACGAAGCGCTTCTGCTCGCGCTGCATCAGCGACTGGAGGCGGTTGCGGTCGGGGGCGGTCATGAGTTCTCGCGGGAAATCGCAAGACTAGCAGAAAGGCGTGTGGGTCGGACACTCTTGTCCGACAAATGGTTGCACCGAAGATCCCGCAGCAGGTCTTTTGACGCTGTCGTTTGTCGGACAAGAGTGTCCGACCCACACTTTTACAGGATGTAGCGCGACAGATCCTGATCTTTCACAATCTCGCTCAGCATCTTCTGTACATACGCCGCGTCCACAATGAACTGCTGGCCTTTTCTCTCGGGTGCGTCGAAGCTGATTTCGTCGAGCACTCGTTCCATGATGGTATGCAGTCGACGCGCGCCGATGTTCTCGGTGCCTTCGTTCACGCGAAACGCAAAGCGGGCGATTTCGTCCAGCGAATCGGGCGTGAACTCCAGCTTCACGCCTTCGGTTTCGAGCAATGCGATGTATTGCTTGGTCAGCGACGACTTCGGCTCAGTCAGGATACGAATGAAATCTTCCATCGTCAGCGATTGCAATTCGACGCGGATCGGGAAACGACCTTGCAACTCCGGGATCAGGTCGCTGGGCTTCGAGACGTGGAATGCGCCGGCGGCAACAAACAGAATGTGATCGGTGCGGACCATCCCGTAACGCGTGTTGACGGTGGTGCCTTCGACGATCGGCAGGATGTCGCGCTGCACGCCTTCGCGTGAAACGTCCGGCCCGTGGCCGCTTTCGCGGCCGGCGATCTTGTCGATTTCGTCGAGGAAGATGATGCCGGAATTTTCCACGCGATCGATGGCTGTGCGCGTGACCTGTTCCATGTCGATCAGGCGCTGCTCTTCTTCCTGGATCAGGTACTCGAACGCCTCATTGACCTTCATCTTCCGTTTCTTGGTGCGCTGGCCGAAGATGTTGGGTAGCATGTCCTTGAGGTTGACGTCCATCTCCTCGACGCCCTGGTTGGAGATGATTTCAAACGACGGAAAATTGCGTTCGCGCGTTTCGATTTCGACCTGGCGGTCGTCGAGTTTGCCCTCACGTAGTTGCTGACGAAGTTTTTCGCGTGTGCGCGATTGCGATTCAGGCGCGCCGGTTGTGCCTTCGAGGACCAGGCCACCGCCGGTTTCGGCGGGCCGCGGAGTAGTCGGAGGCAGCAAAAGATCAAGCAACCGCTCCTCGGCATTCAGTTCCGCTTTGTCGGCAACATCCTCGAGTTTTTCCTCGCGAATCATCTCGATCGCGATCTCAACCAGGTCGCGGATCATGGACTCGACGTCGCGTCCAACGTAGCCGACTTCAGTGAACTTCGATGCTTCGACTTTAAGAAACGGCGAGTTGGCTAGCTTAGCCAACCGGCGAGCGATCTCGGTCTTGCCGACGCCTGTTGGGCCGATCATGATGATGTTCTTGGGGATCACTTCCTCGGCCATTTCGGGCGGAAGCTTCTGCCGGCGCATGCGATTCCGCAGCGCAATGGCGACGGCGCGCTTCGCGTCCTTTTGCCCGACAACGTACTTGTCGAGCTCAGTGACGATTTCACGCGGCGTCAGCTCGTCGAGAGTGATCTGTTCTTCTTCGGCGGTTCCGGGTAAGTAAATGGCCATAAAATTCGCGTAGGGACAGCCGCCCTCGGCTGTCCAGCCGGGTCGAAGACCCGGCTCACTTCATGCAGTCGAAGTCGAGTTGCGCTCGACAGGACAGCCGAGGGCGGCTGTCCCTACACGTGCTTCACAGTTCCTCAATCGTAACCTTGTCGTTCGTAAAGATGCACATTCGGCCGGCAATCTTCATGGCTTCTTCGGCAATTTGTCGGGCCGGAAGCTGGGTGTGGTCGGCCAGCGCCTGCGCTGCTGCCTGCGCAAACGGGCCTCCGGACCCGATGGCGGCGATGCCGGTGTCGGGCTCGATTACGTCGCCGTTCCCGCTCAGCAGGAATGTCTGTTCTTTGTCGGAGACCAGCAGCAACGCTTCCAGATGCCGGAGGAACTTGTCGGTGCGCCATTCCTTGGCGAGTTCTACAGCGGCGCGTCCGAGGTTGCCATGATACTGGTCAAGCTTCGACTCGAAGCGGCTGAAAAGAGAGAAGGCATCGGCCGTCGAGCCGGCAAATCCGGCGAGAATTTTCTCCTGATAGAGCCGCCGAATCTTCTTGGCGCCATGCTTGATAACTGATTCGCCCAGCGTGACTTGCCCGTCTCCGGCCATGACGACGGTGCCCTCGCGGCGGACGCAGAGGACTGTGGTGGAACGTATTCTGGGTGCGGACTCGGTTGCGGCTTTATGTCCTGCCAGCCTGACTTCGGATTTGCTTCTCGTCATGAGCAGAATCTTTGATTATACAGCGGGCGGGAGGCCGGGGTGCCGACTTAAAGATCACGTTTGGAGTTTGGGAAAATTAGTGGGACTATTCGGACTAGAAACACCGGAGTGACCGCGTGAGACGATTCGTGCTTTTGGTCCTAGTAGTCGGAACGTACTGTTGGGCCTCCGACAAGTTTGTTGGTCCGTGCTACCACGTCAGAGGCCGTTTGTCGTACTACAATGGCACGCCTTCGACGCGAATCTGGATAGTCGGTACGCATCGGGTGTTGGGTATTCCCAGTGAGGACCAAGAGCTTCCTCCGAACGTTAAGAGCCTGCTAAAGAGTTTTGACGATCAGATTTTCGCTGATTTCACGGTCTGTCCGCTCATGAAGGAACGTGCGGGAACCATGGGTATGGTCTTCGTGAAGTCGGCGAGCCACGTCGTTAATCGACCTGAACCTTCCGAGTGATTTTCAAAACAGCCCACTACGCAACAGCCGGCAATGTGCCGGCGCTACCTTCGACTCCTGTAAAATTCAAACGGCGCACTCGGAGCCACTCTTTTTGTCGTTTCTGGACGATTTAAACCCTCAACAACGCGAAGCAGTCGAGACCACCGATGGTCCCGTGCTCATTCTGGCTGGTGCCGGGAGCGGAAAGACGCGCGTCATCACGTTCCGGATCGCGTATCTCATCGAGCACATGAACGTGATGCCCGAGTCCATTCTGGCGATGACCTTCACCAACAAAGCCGCGGCGGAGATGGCGGAGCGTGTAGAAAAGTTAGTCGGGCAATTGACCGTCGCGAAGCCAGTCATCTCGACGTTCCATTCGTTCTGTGTGCGCGTCTTGCGGAGAGATATCGAGGCATTGCGAATTCCGTCGGCGGTACCAGGACAGCCGCCCATCGGGCTCACTAAGAATTTCGTGATCTACGACGAGTCCGATCAGCAACAGGTCGTAAAGGGCATCATGCGGCGGATCGGGTTGGACGACAAACAGCTCACGCCGCGCACTGTGCTCTCGCGAATTTCGTGGGCCAAGAATCACATGCTCGATCCGCAGGAAATCTATCTACAATCTGCCGATCCCAAGACCGAGCGCATTGCCCACATCTACGAGGAATATCGGAAAGAACTTCGAAAAGCCAATGCCATGGACTTCGACGACCTGCTGCTCGAAGCCATGCGTCTGCTGAAGTCGGTCGCGGCGGTTCGCGAATACTACAACCGGCGCTTTCAATACATTCTGGTCGATGAATATCAGGATACCAATCGTCCGCAGTACGAATTGATGCGGTTGCTGGCATGCGAACGACACAACATTTGCGCGGTCGGCGACGAAGATCAGTCGATCTACTCGTGGCGCGGGGCGGACATCCGCAACATTCTCGAATTCGAGCGCGATTTTCCGGAAGCGAAGATCGTACGTTTGGAGCAGAACTACCGCTCGACGCAGAACATTTTGCAAGCGGCATCGGCGGTAGTAGCAAACAACATCCGGCGTAAGGGCAAGAACCTGTGGACCTCCCGACAAGGCGGCGCGAAGATCGGCTATTACGAAGCACCCGATGGCGAGAACGAAGCGCTCTTCGCCGCTGACGCTATCAATCGCTACGTGCGGGAGGCGGCCGAGCGTGGCGAGAATGCGCGCGCAGCGGTGCTCTATCGCACGAATTCGCAGTCCCGACTGTTTGAAGAAGCGATGCGCCGCTACGGACTGAAATATCACGTAGTCGGTGGCTTCTCGTTTTACGAGCGCGCCGAGATCAAGGATTTGATCTCATACCTGAAAGTCATTCTGAATCCGGATGACTCGGTTTCATTACAGCGCGTGATCAACACGCCCGCTCGCGGTATCGGCAAGACAACCATCGAGACGATGGAACGGCTGGCCCTGGAGACAGGGATGTCTCTGTGGGGTGCGATCGGCGAGGCAATCCAGCGGCAGTTATTGCCCGGACGGGCACTGAGCGCGATGAAGAGTTTCCGCGAGCTGATTGAAGACGGCACCGCGATGCTGGCTGGAACATACGCGGACCGCCTGGAGGAAAGCAGCGTGGAAGAAAGTAGCGCCGGCACCGCGCCGGCAGTCGAGCGGGTGTCCGCTCCAGTCGTAGATGATCTACAAGAAGAAGCCTCTCCTGACACCGATTTCGATCCCAGCAACTTCAGCTTCGATTTCGGAGAAAATACTGCGGACGACGAGGACCTCGGCGGTAGCGCCGCCGTCCCGTCGGGTGTCGGGCAGGCGTCCCGCCTGCCCAGCGGAGGGCCAGACGCCCTCCACGACAGCCGGCAGGATGCCGGCGCTACAACATCCGAAGAGGCCGTCGACGGTTTCCGCACGCCGGACGAAGCGGCGTCCACTGCTGAACTCCTCAAGTTCCTGATCGACCGCACCGGCTATATCAAGCAACTCGAAGAGGAAGACACTCCCGAGGCCTACTCCCGCATTGAGAACCTGCGTGAACTCGTCAATGCAGCCATGGATTCACGCGATCGCGGCGAAACGCTTGACCAGTTTCTGGACCACGCCGCGCTCGTCAGCGATGCCGACCAGTACGACGAGCGAGCGCAGATCACGCTGATGACGCTGCATGCGGCGAAGGGCCTGGAATTTCCGCTGGTGGTTTTGGCCGGAATGGAAGAAGGCCTGTTCCCCCATTCGCGGACTCTGATTGAGCCGGACCAAATCGAAGAAGAACGCCGCCTCTGCTACGTGGGTATGACCCGCGCAATGGACACGCTGGTGCTGTCACGCGCGGTCTATCGACGACGATACGGGACTGATATGCCGGAGGCCAGCGTGCCCTCCCGTTTTCTGGACGAAGTGCCAATGGAACTGGTGGAGGAGATGGGCGAATCCCGCAAACGTGCCTCCAATGCCGGCTACTCGCAGGAGGGTGCGTCCGCTCCGCACTCACAATCGCGCCCACAGCGGGCTGAGTCCGTGCACTATTCTTACGAAGATGAGGATCAGAGTGCGAGCTGGAATCCGGCGCGGGTTAAGGCGAAAACAGCTGCTCCGGCACGCAACTACAATTCCATCGACAACATTGCCGAATTTTTTTCCTCGCGCGGGAAGAAGTTCAACCTTCCGAAGCTGCCCGTCGAAGAACCCGCCGGCAAGCGCGGATTCCGTCCCGGACAGAAAGTTAAGCACCCGAAATACGGCGAAGGGACGGTCTATCAGCGCGAAGGAGATGGGGAAGATGCCAAGATTACGGTACAATTCCCTCGCTTCGGTTTGAAGAAGCTGGTGGAGAAGTACGCCCAGCTGGAGCGAGCTTAGATACTCGGCAGGGCGCCGTCTTGGCGGCGCGGGACATTGGGCCCAGGGAGAAATTCGGTGATGAACGCGATCAAATCGGCTTTGGTGGTTTTGCTCGGCGCACTCACAGTGTCGTCGATGTTCGGACAAGTAAAACCGGTGCAACCGATGAGGCGTCCGCCGGCTGTGCCGGAGGCTCGACCGTCTCAGAAGCAGGAATGGGACGGGTCAGTCTTTGTTCTCGATGGCATGCCCATGCTGATGCAGCTGCATCATGACACGGAGGTCGGCACCGGTAAGCCGGTGGATGTCAATGTGTTTGTGATTGAGATGCAGGTCATGAACTCGGACGGAAATCTGGAGCCGGTCGGCTTGCAGATCCATAATTTTTTCACAGCGAAAGCGCAGGATCCAAAAAACGCATTCAATCCTCACAACGCGCGCGATTGCAGGGCTTGGAACAGCCTGATTGTGAGAGCGATGCGTCATCGCAATCCGAAGAGCAAGACTTGGCCCTACGTTGAGTTTGTGACCAATAGCAACGCGCGAACGATTCAGACCAATGAAGATGGGCAGGTGTGGTGGAGCGACGACGTGGAATGTTGGGGATCCAGTGATCGCTTTTCGCCCTTCTGAGCGAGACATTCCGCGCCGCGGTAAGTAAATCAAGCCCGAGTGCAATCAATGCCCGGGACGATCTCTAAATGAGAAGAGGACACTAACAGCAATCATGGCAAATACAAAGAAGCTGGAAAAAGTAGAGCGTAAGAAAGCCAAGCGTACTGCACGCAAGAAGATTAAAGCTGACAAGCCGAAGAAGGCTCGCGACTACGCCCGCGGATCGAAGAAGCGCAAGATGAAGAAAATGGTACGCGGCCAGGCGAAGCGCTAGTCGCAAGCCTGAGCCGTGTAAGCAGTGCCGGGCATGGACTGGCATCCATGCCCGACTCCCGCTGTGAGGAGACAACGACTCTTGTCGCAATCAACCACTGAGCCAGTCGACGCCGTCGTCCGCACTTCGAACAGCCAGGCTTTCTGCTGCAAGTCGATCGACAAACTGATCTCGGATTCGGAACACCCGCAAACCCGGCTCAGTAAGACGCTTGGACCGTGGTCGCTGACCGCGCTAGGCATCGGTGCGATCATCGGTTCGGGAATCTTTGTTCTCACGGGAACGGCGGCGGCGGGAGAGTATTTTAAGGCGCCTTCCATCCTGCACGCTCAGGCGCTCGACCTGATTGTGAACTTCCTGCGCACCGGCAGCACCGCCGGAGCGCTCATGCATGGGCGTCCGCCCGCCGGGCCCTCCATCGCCATTTCGTTTTTACTGGTGGCGATCGCCTGTAGTTTTGCTGGATTGTGTTACGCCGAGTTGGCGTCGATGATTCCGATTGCTGGCAGCGCCTACACATATTCCTACGCAACGCTCGGCGAGATTTTTGCCTGGATCATCGGTTGGGACCTGATCCTCGAATATGTCGTCAGCAACGTCGCCGTGGCGGTGGGCTTCGCCGGTTATACAAAAGCTCAACTGGCGGCGTTTGGTCTCCACTTGCCGCATAAATGGGCGAGTCCGGTGTGGGCCGGGGGGCAATGGACGGGTGCGTATTTCAACATGCCCGGCTTCCTGATCGTTTTTATTCTCACCCTGCTCCTGGTGCGCGGAGTAAGAGAATCGGCTGGGACCAATAACATCATGGTCATGGTCAAGATCGGCGCGATCCTGACCTTCCTCGTCGTCGGCGGGATGCTGGTGAAGCCCGCGAACTGGACTCCTTTCGCGCCCTCCGGCTTTGCCGGCATCGTTACTGGCGGCGCCATCGTTTTCTTTACCTACATTGGATTCGATTCCGTTTCCACTGCCGCCGAGGAGTCGCGCAATCCGCAAAAGGATTTGCCTTTTGGCATCATCATGTCGCTGATCGTATGCACGCTGCTCTATGTCGGCGTCGCCGTGGTGCTGCTCGGCATGATGAAGTACACCACCTTCGTTTCCGGAGAGGCCGCCGAAGCGCCCGTCGCCTACGCGATGAAGTATTTGGGAGTGCACCCGTTCTTTCGATCGGTCATCGTGATTGGCGCGCTGACTGGTATGATCTCGTCGTTGCTGGTGTTTCAGTATGGCCAGGCGCGAATTTGGTACGCCATGTCCCGCGACGGCCTGCTGCCCAAACTGTTTTCGGCGGTGCACCCGAAATATAAAACGCCGCACTGGTCCACCTGGATCGCCTGTTTCGCCGTAGGAATTCCCGCCGGGCTCGTGGATATTGGCGATGCGGCCGACCTCGCGAATATTGGAACCCTGTTTGCCTTTGTGCTGGTTTCCCTCGGAGTCATTTTCTTACGCCGCAAACAGCCGGATCGCAAGCGTGCGTTCCGAGTGCCCTTTGTTCCCTGGTTTCCGATCATATCGGTGATTCTTTGCGGCGGGCTGATGTTAGGGCTCACGCTAATCACCTGGCTGCGCTTTGTGATTTGGCTGGTGCTCGGGCTGGTGATTTACGTCTTCTATAGCCGGCATCACAGCGAGTTCAAGAAAACAATCGCGTGATCGGATCATCGGGCGACCTGGGATTCTAGTTTCTGTATTGAGATCACCGGAGGATCCGCTGGTTCAACAACCCAGTCCTGAAGTCCCCCGATCCTTTAGAATCGCAGCATGCCTTCTCTGCCCTCGCGATTCGTCCTCTCCCTACCGAAGGCCGAGTTGCATTTGCATCTCGAGGGTTCGATTGAGCCAGCCACGCTACTTGAGCTGAGATTGCGTCATGGGATGGCGGGCGCCACGATCGCGGAAGTCGAGCAACTCTACAACTACGTCGACTTCAACGGCTTCCTGATGGCGTTCAAAGAAGTTACCGGACATCTGCGCACGCCCAAAGACTACGAACTCATCACGTACCGACTGATGGAACACCTGAAATCGCAGAACGTGCTGCATGCCGAGATATTTGTTTCGGTCGGAGTGTGTCTGTGGCGCAAGCAGGATTTCGCCGCGATTTTCGAAGGCTTGGAACGCGGCCGCGAACGCGGAGAGAAAGACTTCGGCATTTCACTCCTCTGGATCTTCGATGCAGTCCGCCAATTCGGAGCCGAGAAGGCGCAAGAAGTGGTCGATCTGGCGGTTCGATTTAGGGATCGGAACGTCGCCGGTTTTGGTATTGGCGGTGACGAACTCCAGGGACCTGCCGAATTGTTCAAAGACGTTTACTCTCGCGCATCCGAACACGGTTTGCATCTCACTGCTCACGCTGGCGAAAACGCCGGCCCGGAGTCGATCTGGGGAGCGTTGAATCTCAAGGCAGAACGGATCGGCCACGGTCTCACCGCAGGGCAGGATCCCGAACTGATCGAAGAGCTCGCCGAGCGTCAAGTCCCGATTGAGATTTGCGTAACCAGCAACGTGCGCACAGGATGCAGCGCTGATATCTCGCAACATCCTGTGCGCCAATACTTCGACAACGGCCTCATGCTGACGTTGAACACCGACGATCCTGCAATGTTTCGTACTTCTCTGGTCGAGGAGTACCACTTGCTGCAAGATACGTTCGATTTCACCGACGAGCATCTTCGGGAACTGGCGCGTAATTCTTTCGAAGCATCGTTCCTTCCAGCCGAAAAGAAAGTGCAGTTTCTGGATTTGCTGGACGCCACCGCGCTGCGTTCGTAACAGCCGGCGAAGAACGACCATTGACGATCGACGATCTCGACGTTTACCTCGCCTATAATGACTCCCTATGAAACTGGAAGAAAAGCTCGCCGAACTGAAGAAGCGCGACCTTCTGGCCGAGGAAGGCGGAGGGGCGCAGCGCCAAGAGCGTCAGCACAAAGAAGGCAAGATGTCGGCGCGCGAGCGCATCGAGTTTCTGCTCGACGAGGGCACGTTTGAAGAGACTGACAAACTCGTCACACATCGCTGCAACGACTTCGGCATGCAGGATCAGAAGTATTACGGCGACGGCTTCATCACCGGCTATGGACGCATCGAAGGCAGGCTGGTGTTTGTGTTCGCGCAGGATTTCACCGTATTCGGGGGATCGCTCTCTGAGGCGAACGCCTCCAAGATCGTCAAGATCATGGACCTGGCCGCCAAGATGGGCGCGCCGGTGATTGGATTGAATGACTCAGGCGGCGCGCGCATTCAGGAAGGCGTAATGTCGCTGGCCGGCTACGCCGATATTTTTCTGCGCAACACGCTGTATAGCGGCGTCGTGCCACAGATTTCCGCGATTATGGGGCCGTGCGCCGGAGGCGCGGTGTATTCCCCGGCCATCACGGATTTCATCCTGATGGTCGACCACACCTCGTACATGTTCATCACCGGCCCCGACGTGATTAAACTGGTCACCCATGAAGAAGTCACCAAAGACCAGTTAGGCGGCGCGGCGACCCACAACGAAACGTCCGGCGTAGCCCACTTCAAATGCCGCGACGATGCCGAGTGTCTTTCGATGGTGCGCGAACTCCTGAGCTTCATGCCGTCGAACAACCTGGAAGACCCGCCCCGCAAGCCTTGCACCGACCCCATCGACCGCGCCGACGAAAAGCTCGACACGATTATCCCCGACCAGTCGAATCAGCCCTACGACATGAAGGACGTGATTCACACGGTTGTGGACGACGGATATTTTTTCGAAGTTCAGGAACATTACGCGAGAAACATCGTCATCGGATTTGCCCGCCTGAACGGCAAGCCAGTAGGGATTGTTGCCAATCAACCGGCGATGCTCGCCGGAACGCTCGACATCAATGCCTCAATCAAAGGCGCGCGCTTCGTGCGCTTCTGCGATTGCTTCAATATCCCGCTGGTAACGTTTGAAGACGTCCCCGGATTCCTGCCCGGCACTACGCAGGAATACGGCGGGATCATCAAGCATGGCGCCAAACTGCTATACGCTTTTGCCGAAGCGACCGTGCCCAAAGTGACTGTCATCACGCGTAAAGCCTACGGTGGCGCGTATTGCGTTATGTCGTCGAAACACATCCGCACCGACGTGAACTACGCCTGGCCGAGCGCTGAAATCGCCGTCATGGGTCCGGAAGGCGCAGTGGACATCGTGTACAAACGCGAACTCGAACAGGCCGCCGACAGGCAAGAAATGCGTCAACGCAAGATTGAAGAATTTCGCGACCGGTTTGCGAACCCTTACGTAGCGGCAGAGCGCGGCTATCTCGATGCAGTCATCCAGCCGCGAGAGACGCGCAAGAAGCTGATCCAGGCGCTGGAAATGCTGGAGACCAAGCGCGACAAGAACCCTCCGAAGAAGCATGGGAATATTCCGCTCTAAAATTTTGAGTCGGATGTATTGAGTGCTTATGAACGTGTATGAAACTCTGCGGATGGGTGTTCTGGCTAAGAAGCCCTGCAGAATCTTCGTGCGGGACGAGCCGGAACGAAAAGTGTGTCCATACCTCATCGGCAAATCAAACAAAGGCGAAGATTATGTCCTCTATTACCAATATGGCGGATATAGCTCGAGTGGGTTAAAGGTTGACGGATCTAGTGGGAATTGGCGTTGCAGTCGCGTGGCTGATATTGCTCGCGCAGAGACCGTGGACGAACTTTGGCGTCAGCCAATTCAGAAACCAAAAACGCGTGGTACCTGCGTTGTGGTCGTCGACGCCGAGGTGGAAGGCTATTACTAGGGGATAAGAGGGCTACTTAAGCTTGGGACCTGCAAGCCAGCAAACATAGAGAGTCCCGAGGTGATGTTGAACTTATTCCTCTCGGCCAGTAGCTCGCGTTTAGACCCTTGCTGACCT
>Ga0137409_10001201_pt1 | contig 28210 bp, 25 predicted proteins | sample CZODoug1_16funga_FD_122059 | JGI IMG/M metagenome (GOLD analysis project Ga0137409, IMG submission 122059) | Vadose zone soil fungal communities from Angelo Coast Range Reserve, California, USA - CZODoug1_16fungal (Hybrid Assembly) | ecosystem: Environmental > Terrestrial > Soil > Vadose zone...
CCGCCACTGGCTGCCGAGCGACTTCTTCCAGTCGATGTTGGCCTGGATGCCGTAGCCGTAGCAGATGTGCACAGCGGTCCGGCACTTCAGGCCCTCGATCGCCCGGTGCAATGCTTCGATTCCCCAGCGCTTCACGTCGTCCATATAGACATTGAAAGCCGGCTCGTCGAACTGGATCACGTCCACGCCCTGTGCTTCGAGCGCGCGCGCCTCCTGGTTGAGAAGCTCGGCCAGCGCCATCGCCAGCTTTGCCTTGTCGCGGTAGTGCGAGTCGGCGACGGTGTCCACCATGGTCATCGGCCCGGGCATGGTGATCTTGAGCATCCTGGTGGTGTGCGCCCGCGCAACCTGCGCTTCCGTTTCGTGAACGCGGCCGCGCAGGCGCACCGCCCCGACGACCACCGGCACCATGGCCTCGTAGCGGTTGTCGCGAATGCCCATCTTCACCTTGTGCTGGAAATCGAGACCCTCCACCGACTCGAGGAATCCGTGCACGAAGTGCTGCCGCGACTGCTCTCCGTCGCTGACGATGTCGATCCCGGCATCTTCCTGCGCCTTGAGCCAGACCAAGGTCGCATCGCGCTTGGCTTCGTCCAGCGCCTCGCCCGCGAGCTTCCACTGCGGCCACAGTTTTCCGGGCTCAGCGAGCCAGGACGGCTTGGGCAAGCTACCCGCGATGGTCGTTTCGAACATGGGAACGTAGAAACCGGTATTTGTCGGGGGACACATCATAATCCCGCGCGGGCCGCAACGGGAATGCGGACGGATTTTTGCAAGCAGGCGTGTGATCGGCGAGAATCCGCGCTGCGCCTGGCGGCAGCTTCGCGTACGTTCCTTGGTATCTTGGTGCCTTGGTGGTCACTTTTTCTCTGTTCTCTCGGCGTTCTCTGGTAATTTCAACAACCTGCTAAAGGGGCGCTGACCATGCATACCCTGTTGAGGATCTCGCGCGCGATCGATGCGCTGAACGAACGGATCGGGCGCCTTGTGCTGTGGCTCATCCTTGTGATGGTGCTGGTCAGTTCCGCCAACGCCGTTTCGCGCTACCTGCTCAACGTGAGCTCGAACGCCTTCCTCGAGCTGCAGTGGTACCTGTTCGCCACGGTGTTCCTGCTCTGCGCGGGATACACGCTGCTACACAACGAGCATATCCGCATCGACGTCGTGTCGTCCCGGCTGACTCGCCGCACGCGCATCTGGATCGACATCTTCGGCACCGTCTTCTTCCTGCTGCCGGTTACGCTCTACATCATGTGGCTGTCGTGGCCGATCTTCATGAACGCGTGGGTCAGCGGGGAGATTTCCAGCAACGCTGGCGGCTTGATCCGATGGCCGGCGCGGCTGCTGGTGCCCACGGGCTTCTTCCTGCTCTCCCTGCAGGGTATATCGGAGCTGATCAAGCGCATCGCGTACCTGCGCGGCCTGATCCCCGATCCGGTGGAAGAGCACGTCGAGCCGGCGCTGGTGATGGCTCGGATCGACAACGGGGCCGCGAAATGACCGCCTTCATCATCGAGAACATGGCCCCGCTGATGTTCGCGGCGCTGGTGGTGTTCCTGCTGCTGGGCTACCCGGTTGCCTTTGCGCTGGGGGCGATCGGCCTGTCCTTCGGGATCCTGGGCGTGCAGCTCGGCCTGTTGCATGCCGAGCTGTTCCAGGCGCTGCCCGAGCGGCTGTTCGGGATCATGGCCAACGACACCCTGCTGGCAGTGCCATTCTTCACCTTCATGGGCCTGGTCCTCGAGCGCAGCGGCATGGCCGAGGATCTGCTGAACACCGTGGGCCAACTGTTCGGTCCGGTGCGCGGCGGGCTCGCCTATGCGGTCATCTTCGTTGGCGCCCTGCTGGCCGCCACCACCGGGATCGTCGCCGCCTCGGTCATCTCGATGGGGCTGATCTCGCTGCCGATCATGCTGCGCTACGGCTATGACCGGCGCCTCGCGACCGGCGTGATCGCCGCCTCCGGGACGCTGGCGCAGATCATCCCGCCGTCGCTGGTGCTCATCGTGCTCGCGGACCAGCTTGGAAAGTCGGTAGGCGACATGTATGCCGGGGCATTCATTCCTGGCTTCACGCTGACGGGGCTGTATGTCCTGTACGTGCTCGGGAAGACCACGATTCACCCGCACGTCGCTCCGGCTCTGCCTCCAGAAGCGCGCACCCTACGCGGGCTCAAGCTGTTGCGGCGCGTGTTGTTCGTGCTGATCCCGCCGCTGGCCTTGATCTTCCTGGTGCTGGGCACGATCTTCCTTGGGATCGCTACGCCGACGGAAGGCGGGGCGATGGGTGCCACCGGCGCACTGGTGCTCGCACTGATCAACCGGCGTCTGAACTGGTCGCTGCTCAAACAGGCGATGAACTCGACGGCGAAGCTGTCGTCCTTCGTACTCTTCATCCTGGTCGGCTCGACCGTGTTCAGCCTTACGTTCCGCGGCGTCAACGGCGATCTATGGGTCGAGCATCTGCTCACCGGCCTTCCGGGGGGCCAGATCGGATTCCTGATCGTGGTCAACGCCTTGGTCTTCGTTCTCGCCTTCTTCCTGGATTTCTTCGAGTTGGCGTTCATCATCGTGCCGCTGCTAGGGCCGGTAGCGGACAAGCTCGGCATCGACCTCATCTGGTTCGGGGTCCTGCTCGGCGTCAACATGCAGACTTCGTTCATGCACCCGCCGTTCGGCTTCGCGCTGTTCTACCTGCGCAGCGTGGCTCCTGGCAGGGAGTATCTGGACAAGATAAGCGGAAGGCCAACCGCACCGGTGACCACCGGCCAGATCTACTGGGGCGCTGTCCCCTTCGTCGTGATTCAGGTCATCATGGTCGGGATATTGATCGCGTTCCCGGGCCTAGTCACCAGCGGGCTGAAGAAGAGCACAGTCGACCCGTCCAAGATCGAGATTCTGATCCCGGCGCCGGAGTTCGAGCGCGAGCAGCGAGAGCGCGATGCCGACGTCCCCGACTTCGGGGCGCCCAAACCCCCCAAGGGGGATGCTGCGAAGTAGGCCAGGTCTGCCGGTCTATTTTCCGACCCCGAGCTTCGAGTAGAACGCATAGTTGTCGTACGTGGATTCGGCGACGCGGAACCACAGGAACTGCTCGTCGCGGAATTTTTTCCAGGCAGGATAGATGCGCTTCCAGTGCGCGCTTTTCGCACCGAGTTCGGCATACAGCTCGTACGCCGCCTTCTCGGCCGCTTCCATCACGGTCTTCGGAAACGGCCGCAGCTTCGTACCGCTGGCGATCAGGCGCCGCAGCGCCTCCGGATTCTGCGTATCGTACTTGGCCGGCATCCAGGTAGTTGCTTCGCCGCATGCCGCCATTAGCGCGGCCTGATACGTCTTCGGCAACTCGTTCCATTTCTTCGTATTGACCAGTGTATGCAGCATCGGGCCGCCTTCCCAGAAACCGGGATAGTAGTAGTACTGTGCGACCTTGTTGAATCCCAGCTTCTCGTCGTCGTACGGTCCCACCCACTCGGCGCCGTCGATCGTGCCTTTCTCCAGCGCGGGATAGATGTCCGGTCCGCCGATCATCTGAGGCACCACACCCAGCTTCGCGAGAACCAGGCCAGCCATGCCGCCGATGCGGAACTTCAGTCCCTTGAGATCGTCGACCGATTTGATCTCCTTGCGGAACCAGCCGCCCATCTGGCAGCCGGTGCTGCCGGCGAGGATAGCCTTGATTCCATATTCCTGGAGCAGCGGCTCGACGATCTGTTCGCCGCCACCATGGAACCACCAGGCGTTCGCCTGGCGCGTATTCGGTCCGAAGCATACCGAACAAGCAAGCGCGAGCGCGGGATCCTTGCCGAAGTAATAATACAGGGCTGTGTGTCCGAGCTCCACCGTGCCCGCCTGAACGGCATCGAGCACCTGCAGAGCCGGCACGATTTCGCCGGCGGCAAAAGTGCGGATCTGAAACTTGCCGTCGGTCAACTCGGCCACGCGTCTTGCGACCAATTCCGCGCCACCGAACAGGGTGTCGAGGCTCTTGGGCCAGCTGGCTGCCAATCGCCACTGGACACTCGGCTGCGACTGGGCGATGGCTGGTGCTGCTACGGTGCCGGCGGCAACACCCAGAGCCGCCTTCTTGAGAAAGGATCTGCGCTTCATAAGTCTCCCCCGTGATCGTTGAGTGGTTGTCGAGTGGATTCGGCGCACACGTCCCGCAAATCATCGCCCAAGGCAATATGCCCGCAGTGCGATTCTAGTTCCAGTCGACCCGGATGTGCACGCGACCATAGTTTTTCGTCGCTCCCAATTCCACCACCCTAATATAATCCCGGTTCGATCAGCGCCTTCCAGGAGACTTGGCTCCATGACCTTCGGTTGGGATCTGCCCTACCCCTCGCAACGCAGCCCGCTGCTCGCCAGAAATGTCGTCGCGACTTCTCAGCCTTTGGCGGCGCAGGCGGGGTTGCGTATGCTGCTCAAAGGCGGCAACGCGGTTGACGCCGCCGTTGCTGCGGCCATCACGCTCACCGTGGTGGAGCCCACGATGAACGGCATCGGCGGCGACGCCTTTGCGCTGGTATGGGCCGAAGGCAAACTGCATGGGCTGAACGCCTCGGGGCGCGCGCCGGCCGCGTGGTCTCCCGCACGGTTTGCCGGGCGCGACTCGATGCCGACGGAAGGCTGGGACACGGTAACCGTGCCTGGTGCGGTTTCAGGCTGGGTTGCGCTGTCGCAACGTTTCGGGCGTTTGCCGTTCGCGGATCTGTTCGAGCCGGCGGTCGAATACGCGGAACGGGGTTACCTTGTTTCTCCAGTGATAGCAAAGCAATGGGCCGATGCGACTGACCGTCTTCGCAGTCAACCGACTTTCCGCGAGGCCTTCATGCCGGGCGGCCGCGCGCCCGGGCCGGGTGAACTGTTCCGCTTCCCGTATCAGGGAAAGACGCTGAGCCGTATCGCGCAAACCAAAGGCGAAGCGTTTTATCGCGGAGACCTCGCCGAAAAGATCGCCGCGGCCAGCGCATCTCAAGGAGGCGCGATGAGCGCTGCCGATCTTGCCGCCCATCGGGCAGACTGGGTAGAACCTGTCGATGCCGCCTATCAGGGCCACAAGCTGCACGAAATCCCGCCCAATGGACAAGGCATCGCGGCATTGATGGCGCTGGGCATCCTCCGCGATTGGAACCTGGCGGATCACCCGGTGGACTCGGTCGACAGTCTTCATCTGCAGATCGAGGCGATGAAACTGGCTTTTGCCGACGTTTATCGCTACGTCTCCGATCCCGCCGCCATGACGGTGAAATCGAGCGATCTTTTGAACCCCGATTACCTCCGTCAGCGCGCCCATCTCATCAACCCCAGGCGCGCCACCGACTTTGGCCCCGGGACGCTTACCGGCTCGGACACCGTCTATCTCACTGCCGCGGACGCAGGAGGCATGATGGTCTCCTACATTCAATCCAACTATATGGGCTTCGGCTCAGGCGTCGTCGTTCCGGGAACCGGCATCAGCCTGCAAAATCGCGGCGCGTGTTTCACCCTGCAGCCGGGCCATCCCAATCTGGTCGGCGGAGGAAAGCGCCCCTTCCACACCATCATTCCCGCATTCCTTACGCGAGAAGGAAAACCTGTGATGAGCTTCGGCGTCATGGGAGGGGACATGCAGCCTCAAGGTCATCTACAGATGATCGTGCGTATTCTCGACTACGGCCAGAATCCGCAGGCCGCCGCCGACGCGCCGCGCTGGAAAGTCAGCAAGAGCGGCGAAGTGCTTTTCGAACCCGCCGTTGCGCCGGTTGTTGTCGAGGGTTTGCGCGATCGCGGCCATCGCGTGCGCGTTTCCAAAAAAGGCGAAGTCGAAATCGGCAGCTACGGAGCCGCGCAACTCATCTATCGCGTTGAAGGCGGCTACGTGGCGGGATCGGAGGGGCGAAGAGACGGGCAAGCGGTGGGATTCTGATTACCCGTCATTGCGGCGCCTCCGCAGGAAACCCGGGCCATCGCGGTGGCAGCGGCGTGAAATGTGGTTGACAATATCCTCCGCGCTCCCGAAGGCGATCCGAATTTCTTTCTCCGGCCAATTCCCCATGCACTGCATCCGCACACGCGTTATCCTTGCCGCAGCATGCTGCGCGTTTCTGTTCCTGGTCTCCGTCGGGCCGGTTCTGGCGGCCGAGGCTGCCAATGTCTGGGCGGCCGGGCTCAAGAACCTCACGCCGGCACAAGGCAAGACCCTTCTGAAGTTCGCGCGCGACCTGTTTCCGGACGAGAGGCTGGAAGAATCGAAATTCACGGCCTGCCTGACGCCCTACGACGCCGAGGCGGGGGACCCGCAGAAGAGGGAGTCTTTGCTGGACTCGCTGAAGCAGATCGACGGCGCGGCCATGCGGATGGGGTATAAGGACTACGTCGGCGTCAGCCACGAGGACGAACGCGTCCGGCTGTCGCAAATGCTGGCCGAGGGTCGCGGTCTGCGGCAGTTCAAGAAGTCCGTGGGACAGTGCCTCGAAGCGAACTGATAACGCTGCGATTGGGAGAAATCAAAAAATGGATCTCAAGCTGCAGGACAAATCGGCGCTGGTCTCGGGTTCCACAAAGGGCATCGGCCTCGCGGTCGCCACATTGCTTGCCACCGAGGGTGCGCGAGCCATCGTCAACGGCCGCACGGAAGCTGCGGTTAGCGAGGCAATGGCAGAGATCCGCAGCACAGCCCCAAGGGCGAAGCTCGACGGATTCGCCGGTGATCTTTCGGCACCGGGGCCGGCCGCCGAGTTGGTCCGTCGCTTTCCGGCCGTGGACATCCTGGTGAACAACCTCGGTATTTTCGAGCGCAAGCCTTTCGAGCAGATTACCGACGAAGACTGGCAGCGGTTCTTCGAAATCAACGTGATGAGCGGCGTGCGGCTGTCGCGAGCCTATCTTCCCGGAATGAAGGCGCGCAACTGGGGGCGCATCGTGTTCATCAGCAGCGAAAGCGGAATCCAGATTCCGCCGGACATGATCCACTACGGCATGACCAAGACCGCGCAACTCGCCGTTTCGCGCGGACTCGCCGAAACCTGCGCCGGTACCGCGGTCACGGTGAATGCCGTGCTGCCCGGACCGACCCTTACTCACGGTAACAAGGCTGCCATCGCCAGGCGGGCGCCGGGCAAAGCGCTGGCCGAGGTGGAGAAGGAGTTCTTCCAGGTCCATCGCCCCACTTCCCTGCTAAAGCGTTATGCTACTCCCGAGGAAGTCGCCGGCCTGGTTGCCTACGTTTGCAGCCCGCTTTCCTCCGCCACCAACGGCGCCGCATTGCGAGTGGACGGCGGGGTCGTCAAGGCGTGTTTCTGACGGCGAGGCATCGGAAGGCTGGATTTTCAGGGGAGGCACACATGTCGCGAATCAGCCCAATGAAACTAAACGGACATGCCCGTCCGATCAAGACCGAGCGAGACTTCAAAGGCGCGGTTTCCGTCGTCAGGACCATCGTCAATCAACCGGATCGGGAAACTACCGCGGAAAAGCGGCTGCAATCGCTGATCCGGGAGATGGAGAAGTTCGACGACGCGGTCGACGACGACATGCCTTCGATCCCGGAGGAAGATTCCCACGGCGGGCCGAAACGCCGGTGGTCGGACGACAATTCCGACCCGGAATAGGGAGGACGGTTGCAGACCTCAGGTCTCCGGCACCATGAAAAATGACCGCCTGCAAACCCTGAAAGAGATCGGCACCGGCACCGCTGCGTCCAAAGCGACCGAGATCCTGGCGGACATGCCGGCCCGGCCCGCGCTGGCGGATATATTCATGTTGCGGATGGACAAGCCCAAATTCGGAATGCCGTTCGCGGCCGGATCGCATTGCGTGCAATGCGCAACGCTGGCGCTGAAAGCGGGCATGGACGAGGAAACCGTGCTGGCCTGCCTGCTGCACGACGTGGGGATGGTGGTCATGCGGCCCGACCACGGTTGGTGGGGTGCGCAGTTGGTGGAGCCTTATGTCTCCGAGAAAGTCGCCTGGGCGATCCGCTACCACCAGGCGCTGCGTTACTACCCGGACGAGTCGGCCGGTTACGAGTATCCGGCGATGTACGTCGCGATGTTCGGAGAGAACTACCGGCCGCCGGAACACATCGAAGCGGCGTATCGCTACGCTCGCAACCACCCCTGGTACATGGTCGCGAGGCAGATCACGGTGTTCGACGACTACAGCTTCGACCGGAATGCGCCGTGGCCGCTCGAGCCTTTTGCCGACATCATCGGCCGGCACTTTCGCCAGCCCAGGGAAGGCCTGGGCAACGATTCGAGTCCCACTGCGCACATGTGGCGCACCATCATCGATCCTAACAAGCCGCTTTGACTAGTCGAAAGCCGGCCAAGGGCCGGCATAAAGAGTGTTGACGCAAAGATCGCAAAGTAAAAGCAAGAAAGGACGCAAAGAAAAACGGGAAGAATGAAACGAACGCTGAAAAAAGTGCAGTGCATTGGGAATTCAGCATCTAGCCGCACAACTTGAGCGCAGGTAGAAACCACAAAGCTCGGATTACCCATCGTCCTGCCGCTGCATTGAGATTTTCGTTTTCTTTCTTTGCGTTCCTTTACGCTCTTTGCGTCTTTGCGTTGAGGTGTAGTGTATTTAGGCCCTAGCTCAGCGCGCAGACCGCTCCAGCAACTTCTCCAGGTCCTCCTTCCACAAACCGACGTCGTAGAAACTCGCATGGCCGCGAGTGCGCTCACTTGCGGGTACGAGCACGTATTTTCCGCGCGCGACGCGCTTGATGGCGCGCTCCATGATGCCGAGTTCGGGCGGGTTGCGCTCGTCGTCCTCGAAATTGACCGCGGTCACCGCCGCGCGGATACGCTCCAGCCCCGGGCCGGGATCGTAGTCGCGCGATGCCTCCCATGCGTAAAGGAAATCGTTGGCGTCCGTGCCCTGAAGTCGTTGCTGCAGTTGCCGGTCCAACAGGCGGTCGGTCGCCTCCTGGGTCGGCGCCTCAAGGTAATACTGTTTTACGCTGCCCGCGCCGATGATCACCATTTTGAATGCGGTTATCAGCCCCTGCGGCTGCTTCGCGTAGTCGCCGCCGTTCCACTCCGGATCGTTGCGGATGGCATCGACCATGAGCCGCCGCTCCATGCGGTTGCGCCCGGAAATCTGATCGGGCAGACAGACCATCGGCAGGACGGCGTCCATGAAATCCGGTTCGCTTTCTGCCCACATCCAGGCGTGCATTCCGCCCATCGAGGTGCCGATGATCAGCCGCAGATGCCGGACCCCCAATCCATCTGTCACCAGCCGGCGCTGCGCCGCGACCATGTCCGCATACCCGTAGCGCGGAAACTTCGCGCGCAACCCGTCGCTGGGTTTGGTGGATTTTCCGTGTCCCAGGTTGTCCGGAACGATGATGTAAAAACGGCGCGCATCCAGCGGCTGGCCCGTGCCGAAGAGTTCGCCGGCAAAACCGTCGGTCAGAAAGTTCGTCCCTTTGCCGCCAGTGCCGTGCAGCAGCAGCACCGCGTTGGTCACGCGGCCATTGGTATCCCGGGCGGGGTTGCCGAGCGTGAAATAGTGCAGCTTCAGTTCGGGGAGGACTTCGCCGCCCGCAAAACGGAAATCGCGGATCACGAAATCGCCGTGGACCGGCTCGGGATACGGCGCCGCCTGCGCCGCCGCCAACGCCAGGAAGAGCGAAAAGAGTGAACCACGGAGGATACGGGGGCCACGGAGGAAACGCATGAGATCAATTAGAGGTGAACGAATGCGGCCAGACTCAAAGACATTGGAATCTGAGACCATCGTTGACCGAACGCCGGGTTTTCTGGAGTTCTGGAATCCAGTCTCCTGGAATTCTCCGTGTCCTCCGTGGTTCAGATAGCGAATCTTGATTCATTTGGCACCACGTGCCGCGATTTTCCGTCGAGCAACCGGCCCGGTCATTTTCCTTCTCAACGCACGCGCAGATCGAACTGAAGCCTGACATTCACGCGATCCGCATCCGCGCTGACCTCAGTGGCAACGATCTCATTGATTTGCACCTCGTACGGCGCGGTGCGCCCGGCCAGCAGCCCAACCACCGTTTCCTTGAGGTTCACATCCAGCGCCTTGGGCACCATCGAACTGAATACAGGTTGCAGCAACGGCCGGTACATCTCCTTGGACAGAGAGTCGATGCGGATGTCTTCGACGCCCAGACGGCCATCCCGGAAAAAAGGCTTGCCGGAAGCCGTAACGTTGAAGGCGTCCGAGCCGCCAACGCACTGGCCGCCGACCTGCGCGCCCACGCGGCCGTTGAACAACACACCGATGCGCAGCCTGCCTGCCGCCGCCGTGACTTTCGGCGATTCCAGCCAGGACTGGTTGCACACATCCGCGTTGTTGAGCCAGAAACGGCCCTTGTCGGTGAAGAACTGCTCGCGCAGCTTCTTTTCGATGGCGGTGTTTTCGATGACGAGCATGCTGTCGGCCGACCATGCCGCCGCCGCGACGAGCACGACGCCCAGCAGAGCAGCAGCACGTGCGGCCGTAAAACAAACACCCAAGAATCCCGACTTCGACGCAAAGGCGCAAAGACGCATAGAAACACGGAGGACCTTACGGTACATCCTCGTGTCAACGGGCAAGTTCATGGAACACTCATGTCGGAACGCTGCGCCCTCCGGCAATTCATACTTATTTCCGCCTTTCTTCGCGTTTTTGCGCCAAGGGGTTTTTCTTTCAGGCAACAGGCCGTTGTGCTTCCTTCACGGTGATGCGGAACAGCGTACGTGCATCGTCCGGATCGGTGAGGGTCGCCGAGTGCAGCACCGATGCGTTGTCCCACACCACCATGTCGCCTACACCGTACTTCATCCGGTACCGGTACTTAGGCTGGGTCGAATGCGCGGCCAGCTCGCGCAGCAAAGAGAGGCCCTCGTCGTCGGGCATGCCCTCGATGGCGAACGAGGTACCCGATACCGCATATAACGCCTTGCGCCCGGTGTAGGGATGGCGGCGCACCAGCGGATGGCGGATCAGGGCCGCACCGCGCTTCTCCTTCTGCTCCTCGGTCGGCGCGAATGCCGAAGTACGCGAACTCACATCGAGGTCGTCGCGGTTGCCGTAGACGTTCAGCGTCACCATTCCGTCTATGCGCTTTTTCATCGCCTCGGCCAACTCTTCGTAGGCCTGCTCCTGGTCCGCGAACAGCGTGTCGCCGCCGATCTTCGGCACCTGGATCGAATACAGCAGCGTAGCGCGCGCGGGGATCTGCAGGTAGGAATAATCGCTGTGCCAGTACGTGCCGCCGTCGGCCAATCCTATGGGCTCGCCATTCTTCTTCACGTTCGACAGTACCAGGATGTCGGTGTACTCGGGATGATGAAACTGGTCGAGCACATGCGGCTCGGGCCGGCCGAAACGGCTGGCGAATTCCAGGAAGCTTTCAGGCTCCAGCGACTGGCCGCGGAACGCCAGCACGTGGTGGCGGTGCAGCGCATCGCGCACTGCGCCGGAAATCCGGTCGGACAACGGACGCGACAGATCGACTCCGGAGATCTCCGCCCCCATGCAGGCATCCGACTTTCGTACCGCAATCACAGCCGCTTCTCCTTCCCTCTGCTGTCGCCCGCAGGCCCATAGTTTGCCGGTCCGGCAGGCCACCGGCAAGTTGTCAGCGCCCGCCTTCCCGCATTGCGGCAATCCGTCGGGCGAGTGCCGATTGCAGCAGGTGCGCATCGGTGCCGAAGAAGAACATCCTGAAGCCCAGCGCGGCATATTCCTTTGCGAAGATCTCGTCCGGTGCGGCAGTGGCAAGGACCCTTCCATGCTTGTTTGCCGCCGCGGCAATCCGCTTGACCGCACCGAGATACTTTGGATGCTTCAGCTCTCCCGGCACGCCGAGGAAGTTCGAGAGATCTGCGTAACCAATGCAGATGCAGTCCACGTCCGGAACCGCCGCGATCTCTTCGACGTTCTCCACGCCCACCTCGGTTTCGACCTGGAGCATCAGGAAGCACCGTTCGTTTGCCAGCGCGAACTTCTCCTTCATGCTGCCGCCGCTGTAATCGTCGTGGGCGGCGCCAAGCACCGCACCCCGGCGGCCGCGCGGAGGATAGCGGGTCCACGACACGATGTCGCGCGCCTGCTGCGCGGTTTCGACCATCGGCACCATGATTCCGAGCGCTCCCGCGTCCAATGCCCGCGCAACAAAGTGATACTGATGCGTCGGCACGCGCACGAACGGAACAATGTCGAGTCCGCGACAGTACGCCAGCTGCTGCTTGATGGCGTCGATGCCGGCCCCGGAATGCTCCATGTCGAATAGAACGCACTCGGCTCCGGCCTCGTTAGCGATCTGTGCCAGTCCCGGCGTAAAGAATTCGAACGCGAACAGGCCGTAAGCGCTGGCACCATCAAGCAGTCTTTTCTTGAGTGGGTTGGGTCTCATAAGGATGCCGTGACTTCGTGACTGTCGTGACTGTCGTGACTGTCGCAAGTAAGGCAGTTGCTTGGTCAGTGTTTCCCAGGAGTCACGTCGTTACGGCAGTCACGTAGTCACGGCCTCTATCTGTGGAAATACGGCACCTTGCCGAGAACTTCCTGGTTCACCACATTCCTGGGCACGCGGGCGTGGGCGAGATCGCGGCAGGCGCTGAACACGCTGGCGGCGATGGTGTTGATGCACTCGTCGGTAAGGCAGATGTGGTGCGGGGTGACCACGATGCTGTCGAGCTTCAGCAGCGGATTGTCCGCCGGAGTGGGTTCCTGCTCGAACACGTCAAGGCCGGCGCCGGCGATGCGGCGGTTGGCAAGCGTGTCGAGCAGGGCCTTCTCGTCGACAATCGGTCCTCGCGCCGTATTGATGAAAAACGCAGTCGGCTTCATCACAGAGAACTGCCTGGCGCCGACCAGCTTGCGTGTTTCCTCGTTGAGCGGGCAGTTCACCACGACGAAATCGGATTCGCGGAACACCGATTCCATGTCCGTGAGTCTCACACCCAGCGGCGCCACCGATTCCTGGGTGACATACGGATCGCAGGCCAGATGCTTCATCCCGAACGGGGCGGCCAACCGGAACAGCTCCGCGCCGACATTGCCTACGCCGATCGAGCCGAGCACTCGCCCGCTCAGGCCGGTGCCGAAATGATTCATTCGCTCCTGCCAGCGCCCTTCGCGGGTGAGCTTGTCCTTGATCAGCACTTTCTGCGCCAGCATCAGGACCAGCGTGAGCTCGGCAGTCGCCAGCGGCCGGCGCACGCCGTCCGGGGTGATGCTGAGGATCACGCCACTCTCGGTACAGGCCGGCACGTCCACCGTGTCGTAACCGACGCCGAAGCGTGCGATCAGCTTGAGCCTGCGATTCGCGCCGGAGACGGTCTTGCGGGTGATCCTGGCCAGCATGACCGCCAGTGCGTCGTACCTTGCAGCGGTCTCCGGGGTGAGCTCCGGCTCGATCTCGGGAAGGAATTCATATTCGATCCGCGGATCGTCCAGGATCTTGAAGGCCGATTCGTCGAAAATCGGCTTGCCGTCCGGCTTGAGGTTGTCGCGGGTAATGCCGATGCGGAACTTGGCCTGAGCCATTTCTCTCCTCCTTGACTGTTGCAGCCGCTCTGTTTTTTTCGGCAGGCCGCTTCCTGGCAGCTTACTTTTTTCTCACTTTCTTTCCGGTTTCTTCGAGCGTCTGCAGCACGCCGATGCCCTGCTTCAACGCACCCTGCAGCAGCATCGAGTCTATCCCGACCGAGAACAGGCGGAAGCCTTTTTCCCAGTACTCGCGGCTCCATTTTTCGTCCGCGGTCATGCAGGCGAGGATCTTGCCGTGCTTGCTTGCGGCAGCGACCATTTTCTTGATGGCGGCGACGTATTTGGGATGGTCGAACTGCGCCGGGATGCCGAGGAAATTGGTCAGGTCGAAGTGCCCGAGCCAGAGCACGTCCACGCCCGGTACCGCGGCAATCTTTTCCACGTTCTCGATGCCCTCGGCGGTTTCGATCAGGCACATCACCAGAGTACGCTCGTTGGCGATCTTGATCTTGTCGGCAACGCTTCCGCCGATGTAATCGTCGGCCGCAAATCCGAACGCCGCGCCGCGCCGGCCCGCTGGCGGATAGCGGGTGCAAGAGACGATGTATTGGGCCTCCTCGGCGGACCCGACCATGGGCGCCATGATCCCCATGATGCCGAGGTCGAGCGCGCGAGAAATGTAGTGGTACTGGTTGGTTGGTATCCGCGCCATCGGCACCAGGTCGATGCCACGGCACGCCGCCGCCTGGTCCTTTATGGTTTCGTAACTGTGCCCGGCATGTTCCATGTCGAGGAGCAGGAACTCCGCTCCCGCTGCTTTCACGATCTGCGGCAGGCCGGGAACCAGGAACTCCCAGCCGAAACTACCGAACACCGGCTGGCCAGCCAGAAGTTTTGTCTTTACTGGGTTGGTTCGCATTTATCGTTACTCGCTGTTGGTAGGTGATTTCACAAGGGAAGAGGGGCGAGGGACGAGGGGAGAGGGGGGCTGGAAAACACTAGGACGAGACAGGTCTGCTTACAATGCTTTCCAGATAGAGCTTTCCTGGTTTTCCCTCGCCCCTCGGCCCTCTCCCCTGCACTTCATGCATGAAACTTCCCTATCCACGCCGGATGCCTCAACACTTCCGTGTTGACGATCAGGTGCGGCTTGCGCCCATGCGCCAGCTCCACCGCCGCCCTGAACGCCCCCTGTCCGAGCAGGCTCATGCACTCGTCGGTGTGGCAGATCGCATGCGGGGCGAGGATGACGTTATCCAGTTTCAGCAGCGGGTTGTCCGGCGCCACCGGTTCCTTCTCGAACACATCGATCGCCGCACCGGCGATCCGGTTGCTTCTGAGGGCATCTATAAGCGCGGATTCCACCACCACCGGCCCGCGGGCGGTATTGATGAAGTATGCGTTCGGCTTCATCAGTGCGAATTCACGCGCGCCGATCAAGCCTCTGGTTTGTTCATCGAGAAGCGTATTGACCGAAATAAAATCTGCTTCACGCAACAACTTGTCCTTGTCCACCATGGTAACGTTAAGCGATGCAACGGCCGATTGCGGAACGTGCGGATCGCAACCCAGTAGGCGCATGCCGAAGGGCTGCGCCAGCCGGAAGATCTCCTTGCCGATGTTGCCCACGCCGATCACGCCGAGCGTGCGTCCTGTCAGGCCGCTGCCGAGGTAATTGCCTTTCTCGCCCCAACGGCCTTCGCGCGTCAGACGGTCCTTCAGGAACATGCGGTGCGCCAGCGCCAGCACGAATCCAACTACGCTCGCCGCCACCGGACGGCGCACGCCGTCGGGAGTGATGGTCAGCATGACGCCGTTTTCCGTGCAGGCCGGCACGTCCACCGAGTCGTAACCCACGCCGAATCGGGCAATCAGCTTGACCTTGCGATTGGGGCCGGCAAGGGTCTTGCGCGTGACCTTTGCCGACATCAGGCAGATTGCATCGTAGGCATCGCCGTAGTCCGGCGGCAATTCCGCGACCTTCTCCGGCAGGAATTCCCATTCGACCGCAGGATCCTCGAGTACCTTGAACGCTTGCTCGCCGAAGACCGTGCCGTTGGCGGTAATGGCGTCTCGCGATATGCCGATTCTGAATTTCCCCATTGCTGTTCCCCTATTCCCCATTTCCTATTCCCTGCGGCAGCTACATCGCCGCACTGAACGCCCCATCCGTCACCAGGACATGGCCGTTGACGTAGGATGCTTCATCGGAAGCCAAAAACACCGCGACAGGGCCGATCTCCTCGAGTTTGCCCCAGCGGCCGGCGGGAGTGCGCTTGCACACCCAGTCGTTGAACTCCTTGTTCTGGATCAGAACGGTGTTCATCTCGGTCGCGAAATACCCGGGCGCAATCGAGTTGACGGTAATGTTGTGCTGCGCCAGCTCGACCGCCAGTTCCCGGGTCAGGGCGTGAACCGCTCCCTTGCTGGCGACGTAGGCGGAAATCGTGGGCCTGGCGAGAATGGCGCTGACCGAGCCGGTCATGATGATGCGCCCGCGCTTCGCGGGAATCATGACTTTCGCCGCTTCCTTTGCCAGCGCCCACACCGCGGTAAGGTTGGTGGCGACGACACGCTCAAAGTCGGCGGCGTCGAATTCGGTGATCGCCTTGCGGTGCTGGATGCCGGCGTTGGCAACCAGGATGTCGAAGCGGCCATGCTTTCTTGCCGCGGCACCAATACGTTCGGCTCCGGCCGCATGGTCGGTGACGTCGAAGGCTGCCGTTTCGCCCTTGAGCCCTTTGGCGGCAAGTTCCTTCATCCGCTCTTTCAGCGCCGCTTCATCGCGTGCGTTCAGAATCACGTGTGCGCCGGCGAAAGCCAGCGACTGCGCCATCGCCCAGCCCAGCCCGCGCGAAGCGCCGGTGACGAGCGCTACCTTGCCGCTTAGATCAAACATCTCCCCTCCCGTTGGGACACTCTTTACCACAGAGACACAGAGTCACAGAGAAGATCGATACCAAAAATCCAACCGCTAAGGCGCCAAGGAACGGACAAGAACAGTCGGTTCCTCGAATTACACTTGACCTGTCTCGGGAGCTATCTTGCCTTTCTCCGTGCCTCTGTGTCTCTGTGGTGAATATTTTTTACGGCATGTACTGTCCGCCGTTCACTTCCAGGATCTGCCCGGTCATGTACCCAGACATCTGCTCGGAAGCCAGGAACAGAAAGGCGCCGGCGCATTCTTCCGCGGTGCCTAGCCGGTTCATCGGGATGGTGGCCTTGAAGCCTTCGAGCATCTGCGGCGTGGAGAAGCGTTCATGGAAGGGCGTCATGATCACGCCCGGCGCCACCGCGTTGACCCGGATCTTGTCCTTGACCAGTTCCTTGGCGTGGCCGCGCGTCATCGTGGAGACGAATCCCTTAGCCGCGGCGTAGAGCACCGCGCCGGGCCCACCCCCATGGCGAGCTGCAATAGAGGTGACATTAATGATCGCACCGCCGGCGCCCTGTTTTTTCATCTGGACCGCGGCAGCGCCGGTACACATCATCGCCGAGCGTACGTTGAGGTTGATCACCTGGTCGAAAAGCTCGTCGGTGATGGACTCCACCGGCATGCGTTGAACCAGTCCGCCGGCGTTGTTGATCAGCACGTCTATGCGGCCGAAGTGGGCGACGGTCTTGATCACGAGATCCTTGCACACCATCGAGCCGGAAACGTCGCCGGCCACGAGGAAAGCCTTCCCGCCGGACCTCTCGATCTCGGCGGCGACTTTCTCTGCCTCGCTCTTGCTTTTGTTGTAGTGGACCGCGACCCGAGCCCCATTGGCACCGAACGCTTTGGCTGCACCCGCGCCGATGCCGGTGCTGGCACCGGTGATCAGCACGACTTTATTCTTCAGATCCTCAATCATTTTCCTTCCCCAGTTTAATTTTCACCACAGAGACACAGAGGCGCGGAGAAAACCATTTCGACAGGAAATCATCGGGAATATCAGCGCACAAATAAGGATTCGATCGATTCCTGATGGTACGCCCCGCGTGCTCGACGACAATTCTGTTTTTTCTCCGTGTCTCCGTGCCTCTGTGGTGGATTCCTATGGCAACAAAACAGTAGAGCCGGTGGTCTTGCGGGCTTCGAGATCGCGATGCGCCTGGGCAGCATCTTTCAACGCGTAGGTCTGATTGACCTCGATCTTGACCTTGCCGGATTTCACCATGTCGAACAGTTCCCTCGCGCCTGCCTCAAGATCCTCGCGGCGGGCGGTGTAGGTCATCAGCGTCGGGCGCGTGACGTAGAGCGAGCCTTTCGCCGCGAGCAGGTTGAGGTCGAACGCGGAAACGGGACCGGAGCCGTTGCCGAACATGGCCAGCAGGCCGCGCGGCTTCAGGCAGTCGAGCGAGCCCATGAAAGTATCCTTGCCCACCGAGTCGTACACGACGGGCACTTTGGCGCCGCCGGTGATCTGCTTCACCCGCTCGGCGAAGCTCTCGCGGGTGTAGACGATGGTGTGGTCGCAGCCATGGGCTTTGGCGATCTTCGCCTTCTCGTCCGACCCGACGGTGCCGATCACCGTCGCGCCCAATGCCTTGAGCCACTGGCAGGCGATCAGACCGACACCGCCGGCCGCGGCATGCAACAGCACAGTCTCGCCTTTCTCCACGTGGTACACGCGGCGGATCAGGTACTGAACGGTGAGCCCCTTGAGCATCATCGCCGCGACTTCCTTGTCGGAGATGCCGCTGGGCACCTTCACCAGGCGGTCAGCCGGAACCAAACGGACTTCGGAATACGCCCCGGGCGGCCCGCCCGCGTAACCCACGCGATCGCCCGGCTTCACGTGAGTCACGCCTTGGCCGACGGCTTCGACCACGCCTGCCGCTTCCAGGCCGATGCCGCTCGGCAGCGGCAGCGGATACAGGCCGGAACGATGATAAGTGTCGATGAAATTCAAGCCGATGGCGGTGTGCTTGACCCGGGCCTGGCCGTCGCCGGGTTCGCCGACCTGGACGTCGTCGACCTGAAGAACTTCGGGCCCGCCTGTTCTGTGGAAACGTACGGCTTTGGTCATGATTTTCTCCAGAATTTCCTTGTTAGTTATCTCTTTCCGTCGGGCTATGCCGCCCTCCAGCATGCTCCGATATTCTATCAGCGGCATCGTCGATCAGATGCCTGTCGCCCAATCTCTTAGTCAGTAACGGACCGCACGCGACCGCGCCACCACCGGATCACGAGCGGCGAAACCCATACCGCGATGGTGACCGATCCGAGCACCCCGGCGATCGGCCGACTGAAGAATGCAACAAAGTGCCCGTCCGCCTTGATCAATGAAGTGACGAAGTTCTCTTCCAGCATGCGGCCGAGCACGGCGCCGAGAATGACCGGGGCCACCGGAAAACCGTTCTCCTCCATGACGAACGCCAGGACGCCGAATGCCAGCATAACGCCTATGTCGAAGGGGGAATTGTTGATCGCAAACGCGCCGACCGTGCAGAACAGCAGAATCACGGGCATCAGCACCGCACGCGGAACCTTGAGCACCTGTTTGAAGCTCTTGATCGCCAGCACGCCGAGCGGCAGCATCAGCAGATTCGCAAGGAAGAACACGATGAACACAGCATAGATGTTTTGCGGGTCGTTGATGAATATCATCGGGCCGGGATTCATGTTCTTCAGGTACAGCACGCCGATGGCGATGGCGGTGATGGAATCGCCGGGTATCCCGAATACGAGCGCGGGAATCCACGCGCCGGACAGCGCGCTGTTGTTCGCCGCCCCGCTTTCGATCACACCTTCGACGTGGCCGGTGCCGAACTTCTCCGGCTGCTTCGAGAATTTCTTCGACATCGCATACGACATCCAGGCCGCGATGTCAGCGCCCGCGCCCGGCAACGCCCCGATCAGTGTGCCCAGCGCGCTGCCGCGCAGGGTCTGCACCGGATATTGGCGCACCAGCGCCCACTGTCCCTTGAAGATGTTGCCGAACTTCTCCTGGGCGAGGTGCAGCGGCAGTTCGATCGATGTCGCATAGCGCAGGACTTCGGACACGGCGAACAATCCCACCATCATCGGGATCAGGCTGATCCCACCCATCAGATTCGGTTCGCCGAAGCTGAAGCGCGGAAACGCGGCCGGGTTCTCCATCCCGACGGCAGCGATCAGCAAGCCGATCAGCAGCGATACGAATGCCTTGAGCACGTTGTTCGAGGCGATGAAGATCGCGCAGGTCAGTCCCAGCAGCACCAGCCAGAAGTATTCGAAGGAACTGAAATTCAGGGCGACGTTGGCGAGTGTCGGGGCCGCGGTCACCAGTACGATGGTGCCAAAAATACCGCCGATGACCGAGAACACCAGGCCGGCACCGAGCACCAACTCGGCCTGGCCCTTGCGGGTCATGGCATAGGCCTCATCGCAGTACGCGGCAGAAGCGGGCGTGCCGGGAATGCGCAAAAGCGCGCCGGGAATGTCGCCGGAAAAAATCGCCATCGCGGTTGCCGTGACGATCGCCGCGACCGCCGGCACCGGCGGCATGAAGAATGTGACCGGCACCAGCAGCGCGGTCGCCATGGTGGCGGTAAGGCCGGGGATCGCGCCGACGAACAGCCCATACAGCGCCGATGCCCCGATCACCATCAGAACATAGGGTTCGAAGACCAGCTCGAAAGCCTGGATCAGATGTTCCACGTCCTTACCAGGCCCATGACTGCAGCAGGCCCCATGGCAAAGGCACGCCCAGTCCCTTGTAGAAGATGAAATGGATCAACACCGAGACGCCGATTGCGATCACCGGCACCGCCCAGAGCCGAACGCGCAGAACCGCGAGCAGCGCCCCGAGCAGCAGTGGCGCGCAGACAAAGAAACCGAGTGCCTCGACCAGGAGGCAGTACGCCAGAAGACCCAACGTGACGGCTGCGAAACCCGCCACCTGCCGCCGCGCGCGAATCCAATCCGGCAGTTCGATCCAGGGCGTGTCCGCCTTGCGGCGCGCCGCCTGAATGACGAAGATCGCACCGCAGATCGCCAGCCCGGCCGCGATGAGTTGCGGGAACAGCGCGGGACCGACCTGGTCGCCGGGCATCGACGGGAATCCCCATGCATTCCAGAGAATCGCGCCTGCAAACACGATCAGGCCGGCGCCGACGAGGGAGTCGTTGAATTTCATCGCGAGGCGAGGGGCTAGAGGCTAGAGGCTAGAGGCTAGAGGCTAGAGGCTAGAGGCTAGAGGCTAGAGGCTAGAGGCTAAGAATTGGACGCGGGCCGTCATTGGCGGTTCGAATTTGCCCTCTCGCCTCTCGCCTTGCTTATTGCGTCATTCCGAATTTCTTCATGAGCACGCCGTTCTCGGCGTCGGTCTTCGCCATCAATGCCGCGAATTCCTGCGGCGGAAGATAACGCATCCCGAAACCGCGCCCGGTCATGAATTCCCGGTACTCCTTGCTATCGTAGGCCTGCTTGACTGCGGCGATCAGCCGTTCCTCGATCGCCTTTGGCAGGTTTTTCGGCGCGGCGATCCCGCGCCAGACGCCACTCAGCCATTTGCTGCCCGCTGCCGCCTTCAGCGTAGGCACCCTGGGAAAAAGCTGGGACGGCGCTTCATCCATGATGGCCAGGCTGCGGACCCTGCCCGCTTCGATCAATGCACGGGCTTCGGGATGGGAGCCGCTCACGATGTCCACGCCGCCGGCAGCCAACTCCTGTAACCCAGCCGCGTTGCTGACGCTCGGTACCCAAGGCACGGAGGCCGGATCGATCTTCAGGTCGGCCAGCATGCCGTAAAGAGACAGATGCCAGGACCCTCCGCGAGCGGTGCCGGCGGCCTTGAGCTTGCCCGGGTTCTTGCGTATCGCGTCGAGCAAGTCCGGCAGCGTCTTGTAGGGGGAATCGGCATTAACCTGGATCGCCGCGGGGTCGACGTTGATCAACCCGATCGGCGTGAAGCTCGCGCCATTGAGCTGGGTCAGTCCCTGATGGTGCATCTGGGTGATCTCGAAGGTGATCAGGCCGAACGTATAACCGTCGGGCGCGGCTGTGGCGATCGCCTGGTGTCCGACCACGCCGCTGCCCCCGGTGCGATTGACCACGTTCACCGGCTGGCCGAAATCCTTCTCCAGCAGGGAGGCCAGCATCCGCGCCACCGCGTCGGTTCCGCCGCCTGCGCCCCATGGCACGATCAGGGTGACCGGCCGCGACGGAAAGCCGGCGGCGAGAACCGCGTTTGCGGCAACCATAAACGCCGTTGCAGCAACGACAGCCAGCAACTTCTTCATTTTCTCCTCGCCAAGTGTGCATGGTGCACAAGCTTGCTCCGGCGGCAAACAACTCGCCGGCGGATGCTTCGCACCTGATTTTTCTGATGGAACAGCCGAATCGCGCCGCGGCGCGGAGACGCACCGGCCTGGCCGGTGCCCTGTTTTCAGGATGGACGGAATTCTATTGCAAAAGAGACGACATGCACCAAAAAAGCGTGGCGGAAACACTCATCGACAAACCCTTACGGCCAAGCGTTAACCGCAAGGGACGCCAAGGACGCCAGGGGAAGCCAAATGTAAGAATAAAGTGGGTGTTCAAACCCAGTGCAAGTATCTGCGTTGCGACTGACGCATTACCCTGATTCAGCCTGGCCTTCGCGTCCTTGGCGTCCCTAGCGGTGAATGCGTTAATGCTGAGGCGTTCGAAACCCACAGAAAAGTCTGAAGAACGTCGCCTCCGCCATGCGGACTTACTTCACGCGCACCAGCTTCAGGTCCTCTTCCCTCTGGGCAATCAGGCGGATGAAGCTGCGTATCTGCGGATAGACGAGCTCGCGGAACTTGCGTCCGCTGAAGATGCCGTAATGACCCACACCTATCGCCAGCAGATGCTTGCGCTTGTCAGCGGGGATGCTGCGGCACAGGGTATGCGCAGCTTCGGTCTGGCCGTTGCCGGAAATGTCGTCCAGCTCACCTTCGATGGTGAACAATGCCGTCTTTCTGATCGTCTCGGGTTTCACCGGCACGCCGCGCACCGTCATCCTGCCCTTCGGCAACTGGAATTCCTGGAACACCGCCTTGACGGTGTCGAGGTAGTACTCGGCGGGCATGTCGAGCACCGCGTTGTATTCGTCGTAGAACTGACGATGCACCTCGGCGCTCTCGCCGTCGCCGCGGATCAGGTGGTCATAGAACTGCTTGTGCGCATCCAGGTGACGGTCCGGATTCATGGCAAGGAAACTGGCGTGTTGCAGGAAGCCCGGATACACCCTGCGCATGAAGCCCGGATAATTCGGCGGCACGCGCATGATCACCTTGTTGGCAAACCACGAGTGCGGACGGCCCGAGGCAAAATCGTTCACCGCGGTCGGGTTGCGGCGGGTATCGATCGGCCCGCCCATCATGATCATCGCCTTCGGTGACGCCGGGTCGTTCTCCGCCGCCATCAGCGACACCGCGGCAAGCACCGGCACGGTCGGCTGGCACACCGACATCACGTTGAGATCCGGCGACAGGTGCCGGATGAATTCCCTGATGTAGTCCACGTAATCGTCGAGGTGGAACGCGCCCTTCGACAGCGGCACCATTTTGGCGTCCACCCAGTCGGTGACCCAGACATCGTGGTCCGGCAGCGCGGTGCGCACCGTATCGCGCAGCAGCGTGGCGAAGTGCCCGGAAAGGGGAGCGACGATCAGCAGCTTCGGTTGCCCGACGGCGATGTCTTTTCTGAAATGCAGCAGTTGGCAAAACGGCTTGTCCACGACAACCTCGCGGGTAACCGCGACGCACTTGTCGCCGATCATCGTGTCGTCAATCCGCCACTGCGGTTTCGGATAACGCCGCATCAGCCGCACGAAGACTTCGCTGTTTGCAGCGATGGTGCGGGAAACCGCGGTATACGCGAGCGGACTGAAGGGACTGGTGAAGAGATGTTTGACGGTGTCCGCGAGGAGGACCGTGGGCGCCATCACCGTCTTTTGAAACTCGTGCAGCTGATAGATCATCCTGCCTCGCCGAGAGGTTTGCGGCTGCGCCCGGATTTCTCCATGTGAAATGCCGTGCCGGCAGCCTGCCGCGGAATGTAAAGACAATGTCACGAAGCGTCAAGAACGCCGTCACATTGGAAGTTTCCGCCTAAAGCGGCCCCAGCGGCGAATCCTGCATCGCCGCTACCTGCTCCCGGAGCTGCAATATCTGGTCCTGCCAGTATTTCGTGGTATGGAACCACGGGAAAGCGGCCGGGAAGGCCGGGTCGTTCCAGCGCCGCGCCAGCCATGCCGAGTAATGGATCATTCGCAGCGTGCGCAGCGCCTCGAGCAGATGCAGTTCGCGGCGGTCGAATTCGAAGAAGTCCTCGTAGCCGGCAAGGACGTCGGAAAGCTGGCGGGTCATCGCCGCGCGGTCTCCGGAGAGCAGCATCCACAGGTCCTGAACAGCTGGCCCCATGCGCGCATCGTCGAAATCCACGAAATGCGGTCCGTCGTCTGTCCACAAGACGTTGCCCGGATGGCAGTCGCCGTGCAATCGGATCGATCGCACCGTGCCGGCGCGCTCGAAGCAGCCGCGCACACCGGCGAGCGCCTGGTCGATGACGGCTGCGTACGGCGCACACAGGTCGGCGGGAACGAAATCGTTGCCCAACAGATATTCGCGCGGCTCTTCGCCGAAGGTGGCGATATCCAGGGCGGGACGATGCACGAACGACGAAAGCGCCCCCACTGCGTGGATGCGCCCGATGAAGCGGCCGAGCCACTCGAGCGTGTCGGGATCGTCCAGTTCCGGGGCGCGCCCGCCGCGGCGCGGATACAGCGCGAAACGAAATTCCTGAAAAGCGTGCAAGGTGCGCGTGCCGACTGCAATCGGCGGCACAGCGGGAATCTCGCGTTCCGCCAGTTCCGCGGTGAATGTGTGCTCCTCGAGGATCTGCGCATCGCTCCAGCGCGCCGGGCGGTAGAACTTCGCGACCAGGGGTTTGTCGTCTTCGATGCCGACCTGGTAAACCCGGTTCTCATAGCTGTTCAGCGCCAGCAGCCTGCCGTCGCAGTGAAAGCCCACGGATTCGACCGCGTTCAGCATCAGATCGGGCGTCAACCCGGCATATGGTGGTGTGGTTTCGCTCATGCCCGGACGATACGCGAACTCTGCCGACAGCAGAACCCTCAATGCTCACCGCAAAGACGCAAAGGCGCAAAGGTAACGCAGAGAAAATCTAGAAAGCATGAATAGAGCAAAAGACGTAGCGGGTGACTTTGCGCTGATGAATGGACCGTACCCGTCATGTCCCTTCCTGCGCCGATTCTTTTTTTGCCCAGGCAAGTTCTACTTTGCGTTACCTTTGCGCCTTTGCGTCTTTGCGGTGAAGAACATGGTTTTCGCAGTAGACGGGGTGACGCGCGCAGCCGCTTTCGCTACAGTGGCAGCCGGCGCCGATAGAGCGCGCACAAGGAGATCAAGTTGAAGTCCGTCACCTGCAAATCACTGCTGACTGCAGCGCTGGCATGTCTGTGGGCCGGAGCCGCGATCGCTGACGACGAAAGCATCAAGGCAAAAATACCGGCTCTCGTCACTGAGCACATGACTATCCCTTCCGACACGCCGGGAATCCATCTCTATATCCGCAACAGGCGGCCGAAGGATCTGATTGTGTCCCCGGACCGGATCCTGCTGTACGTGCACGGGGCCACCTATCCGTCCGAAACCGCGTTCGATCTGCGGCTGGACGGCATGTCGTGGATGGATTACATCGCCGCGCACGGCTGGGATGTCTATCTCGTGGATCTGCGCGGCTACGGACTTTCGACGCGCCCGCCCGAGATGGACCGGCCACCGCAGGACAACCCGCCGATAGTCACTACCGGCGTGGCGGTGCGCGACGTTGCAACGGCGGCGGAGTTCATCCGCAAGCGCCGCGGCGTGGCGAAAATCAGTCTGCTCGGCTGGTCGTGGGGCACGTCGATCATGGGCGCGTATGCTGCGGCGAACAACGACAAGATCAACAAGCTGGTGCTGTATGCGCCGCTGTGGCTGCGCAACACGCCGAGCCTGATCGGCGCCGACGGGCCGCTGGGGGCGTATCGCGCGGTAACGAGGGAAAACGCCAGAAAACGCTGGCTCACCGGCGTTCCCGAGGACAAACAGGCGGATCTCATCCCGGCGGGCTGGTTCGACGCCTGGGCGGAGGCAACCTGGGGAACCGATCCGAAGGCGAAGGACAGCGGACAGTTACGCGCGCCCAATGGCGTGATTCAGGACGGGCGCGAGTACTGGGCCGCGGGCAAGCCCTATTACGATCCCGCGAACATTCGCGCGACTACGCTACTGATCAAGGCAGAGTGGGACCAGGACACGCCGGCCTACATGTCACAGGCGCTGTTCCCGCTGCTGAAAAACGCACCGGCGAAGCGCTATGTGGAAATCGGCGAAGGAACACACACGGTGATCATGGAAAAGAACCGCATGCAGCTTTTCCGCGAAGTCCAACTCTTCCTCGACGAACCCTCAAGATAAATAAATCTCAACGCAAAGACGCAAAGGACGCAAAGAAAACCACGCAAAAGGAAGCAAACTTGAGAGAACAATATCCGCTCTGAATGCTGCCGCCGGTTGCCAACGACGAGGCACGACATACGCAGCCCGCTCGGTTTGAGCTCCCATTTTCCTCGTTTTCCTTAGCGATTCCTTTGCGTCTTTGCGCCTTTGCGGTGAAAAGGTCTGGTCAATGCGAAGCAGCCTTGGCGAGCCAGACGGTTTCGGCGACCTGGACGGTTTCCACCCTGCAATCGGCCAGCAGACCGAAGATGCTGGTCCCCACCGCGCCGAGATCGTCCTCCGGGTAGAGCGGCCAGCGGTACTCGCAGGCCAGCGACGCATCGAAAGGCGAGCCGAGGCTGATGCGGACACTGCCGTCCGAGTAGGAGGCAACGGTCGCATCCGGGTCGCCGACGCGCGCGCGAAATCGGCGCAGCGCATTGCCGAGAAACAACTGAAATTCCATTTCCCTCAGCGCGAAGCGGCCGGTTTCCAGCGCGCGCTGCAGGTTCATCGGCGGGCGCGGGATAGGCAGCAGCGACAAACCTTGCTGGCCGAGCTGCGCGGCCAACGCCTGGGTGAACGGCAGCCCCCAGGCGCCGATGTTGCCCGCGGTTTCGGTAAAGCCCGGTGCGTTTGCAGGCGCAACCGCCGCCCCGACCAGAAAGCGCAGGTGTACGCACTCTTCTCCGGAGTCCACTTCGATGTCCTGCGGGGCAAGGTCCGGCGGCCGGAATCCTTCCTGTCCCGATCCGCGGGCAAGGCGGTAAAGCATGCTGGGCTTCACCGCGGCCAGTTTCTCGGCGGTAGTCAGCGCGTTGCCCAGTCCGAAGTTCTTCGACCGGCCGAGCGCGCCCTGTTTTTCGAACAGTTTCCGCAACTCGCCGACGTCCGGCACGACCCCGGGCACCACCGCCAGGCTGCGCCCGCCGGTGACGATCAACAACGGAATGGCGAATACCCGCATCACCAACGCGGCCTCGTCGCGTGCTTCCAGCGCCGACCCGAGCGCACGCGTGAGCGTCTCTCGCACCGATTGGGAGGTCGCTTCCGCGAAGGCCTGCTCGATCCGGGCGTCGTCGCCCACTTCCAGGGCTTTTCGAAAGCGGCTCAGGAGCATTCCCCCGGCATCTTCTTGCTGCAACGCAGAACCTGGATTCGCCGAGCGTTCGGCGGCCAAGACCAGCGGATTCGATGAGATCGGCGTGTAAGCCCGTGGATCAGGAAGGGTTTTCATCAGCAGAAACTTTGATGACGGCCATTGTAACAACCCGTGCGCAGGCAACCGTGCCGTGGCGCAGCGACGACGGTACTTGACTCCGTTCAATTTAAGACTAGAAAGAGAGGGGTGGCCAAAGGTGTAATAAGTGGAAACACGCCGATGGCTGCCATCCTGAACGTTCAGAACAATCCAGCCTTCAGAAGGGGGAGTCCCGTATGTGGTTAAGTGACGAAGAACGTAAACGCACCTCGACAGCCGACGATGCCGCGTTTGCATCGCCGGTGCCGACACAGATTGTTTCCAACGGCGAATACAACCCGATGCCGCAGACGGAGCAGCAGCGTCAGGTGGAAGGTCGCATCAAAGAACTCGCCGATCAGTACGCAGCCAAGCTCAACATGGACCGGCGCCGCTTCCTCAAGACGGCTTCGGGCATGGCGACCGCATTCCTGGCCATGAACCAGGTCTTCGGTCCGATCTGGGACGTTTCCGAGGCGGAGGCCGCCGATATCGATATGGCCGATGCACGTGCCAAGGCGCTCAAAGGGCAGTTCATCTTTGACGATCAGACGCACTTCGTGCGCGACGATTTCGACAAGGAAGGCCTGCTGGGTCTGGGCAAATATGCTTCCGAGCACTGGAATCCGGACATGCTGAAGGACATTCCGCTGGTCCTGCAGCGCTACAAGTTCCAGAACTACCTTAAAGAGATCTACCTGGACAGCGACACCAAGGTGGCGTTGCTTTCGGGTGCTCCCTTCGACGATCCGGACTGGTGGCTGCTCAGTAACGACCAGATCATCCAGGCGCGCGCGGCGATCAACAAGGTTGCCGGCTCCCGCCGCCTGTTCGGCCACACGGTCATTACGCCCGGACAGGACGGTTGGATGGACGAAGTCGACCGCGGCATCGCCGAACTGAAGCCGGATGCATGGAAGTGCTACACGATCGGGGATCCCCTGTCGCCGTCCACCAAAGGCACCGCCTGGCGCCTGGATGACGAGGGCTTGGTCTATCCGTGGTACGAGAAGGCAATGAAGTCGGGCATCAGGACCATCTGTATCCACAAGGGCCTGCTGCCGCTCGACTACGAAACGTCCTGGCCCGGCGT
>Ga0137409_10001202_pt1 | contig 28210 bp, 36 predicted proteins | sample CZODoug1_16funga_FD_122059 | JGI IMG/M metagenome (GOLD analysis project Ga0137409, IMG submission 122059) | Vadose zone soil fungal communities from Angelo Coast Range Reserve, California, USA - CZODoug1_16fungal (Hybrid Assembly) | ecosystem: Environmental > Terrestrial > Soil > Vadose zone...
CGCTGTGCCGTCGTAACCCTCCTTGAGCGGAATATTGATCAGCGAGCCATCCGTGCGATAGGTCCAGGCGTGGTACGGGCAGCGGAAGGTCTTGCCCGCGTTGCCGGCAAGGTCGCTCACCACCTTGGTGCCCTTGTGCGCGCAGCGATTCATGAGCACGCGGATCGTGCCGTCGGTGTGGCGCACCATGATCACCGGCTTGGCGGCGATATCGAGCGTGATGAAGTCGCCGGGATTCGGCACCTGGCTCGCGTGGCCGACGTAGATCCAGGTCCGCGACCAGAGGCGCTCCATCTCGAGCTGGAACACCTCGGCGTCGGTGTAGACGTCGCGGTGCACGCGATCGTCCTTGACCAGCCGCTCTAGCGCGCCCGCGTCGTCTCGGTAGCCCATCGGCTTACCATTTTGCGCAGGAAATGCTCGAGCGCCGCGTTGAACGCGCCGGGCTGGTCCATCGGCCCGAGATGGCCGCAGCCCTCGAGCACCACCAGCTCGCTGCCCGGAATCTTCTTCTGCATGCTCGCCATGATCGCCGGCGGCGCGGTGCGGTCGTCGGACCCGGCGATGAGCAGCGTCGGCACCGCGATCTTCGGCAGATCGGCGCGCCTGTCGAAAGTCGTGAGGAGGTGCACCGCCCTGCGATAAGTCTCGGGCGGGATCTTGCCCATGATGCCTGTGGCGAGCTGCACGCCTGCAGGATCGGACTTGCTGCCGCTCGCAGCGGGCATCAGCCGCGCGGCGAGCTGCGCCATCGTTTGTCCGGCGTCGAGCGGGCCGATGCGCTCGGCGACGAACTGCCTGGAGAAGGTGCTGCCGCCGACGAACGCCGCGCTGGTGAAGCAGAGCGCGAGCGCTTTCACCAGCTGCGGATAGCGAAAGTACGCTTCCTGCGCGATCAGCCCGCCCATGCTGTGGCCGACGAGGATTACCGGCTCGCCGCCGAGCGATTCGATCAGGCGCGCAAGGGCGGCGGACACCTGCTCCAGGTCGTAGGGCTCGACCATCGCGCTATGGCCATAGCCGGGCTGGTCCCAGGCGTGCGCGGCGTAGCCGAGCTTGGGGAAATGCAGCAGCTGCGCGTCCCAAGCGTGATGTCCTCCACCAACGCCGTGTAAAAAGAGGAGGTGAGTCAAGTGCCTATTGTAGAATCAGAGACATATGATCGTTTTCGACCTTCTCTGCGGCTCAGGTCACCGGTTCGAGGGCTGGTTCAACTCGGCCGACGACTTCGGCGCCCAGAAGAAGCACAAGATCCTCGAGTGCCCGACCTGCGGCTCGGCGAAGGTCGAGCGGGTTCCTTCGGCTGCGCGCCTCAACCTTGGCGTGCAGGATCAGGCCAAGCCGACGCCCAATTCGCCGGCGAAGACTCCGGAGATGGAGGGCAAGGATCCGTTCGCGATCGCGCAGATGCTCTATTCGAAGATGCTGGACGACCTTCTCACCAAGACCGAGGACGTCGGCGCCAAATTCCCGGAGAAGGCCCGGGACATCTTCTACGAGCGCGAGGCAGCCCGGCCGATCCGGGGCCAGGCGACCGACAAGGAGCACGACGAGCTGCTGGGCGAGGGAATCCCGGTGTCCCGCTTTCCGATCCCGCCCAAGGACAAGCTGAACTAGGAAATACCTAGTAGCGGCGGTTGGTTAGTTCCAAGTCTTCAGGTAAGTCTTTACCAGTCCACCCTCGGGTTCGGGGTGCACCATCTGCTCGCAGGGCCGGTCGGGATCGGCGATGAAGCTGATGGTCAGGCGCTTGTATTCGCACACCCTCACCGGGATCGAGCACGGTTCCACCCGTTTTCCGCTGTAGGGCAGCCCGTGGGTCACCGAGAAGCCGGCCTGGCCGCACTTGGTTTCGTACCAGTTCGGGCCGGTGATGTTCCAGCGGTCGTCGCTGCGGTCGCCCATGCCTTGGCCGGTGGCCAGGCCCGCGAACCCGGCGAGGAGCCAGGCGGGTAGGGATCTCATATCGCTGCAAACACATTGCAGCAGCAGGTATTCACCCTGCGCTCAGGCGTCGCAGGCCCGGTCGATCAACGACTGCAGCGCGGTCAGGTGCCCCGGCCTCTTGGGGTCGAAACCAGTCTCTCTGAGGGTATAGGCCAGCGCGGCCCAGGCGTCCGCCGACCACCTGAGCACTGGGTCCAGCGTCAGCGCGCGCCTGGGATCCCCATCGATAAGGGCCTCAAATACCGGTCGCGCGATTTCAAGGTCGAGGGGCGTATAGGCCACGCTCTTATCCTTTTGTCCTGCCCAGCGCGCACCATAGTCGAATTCCGCCTCGTCTGCTTTGCTTCCGGTCAGCCCTGCAGGTACTCGAGGAGTTGACGCCCCGCCGTGGCAACGTCGCCGTCGTTCACCAGCTGTTTGCGGACCGCGTTTTCCGGCGGGTTCAGGTAGGCGCCCCGCGTGAGCCGATCCTGGACCGCGGCGGCCCTTTCCCGGCCGCGCGCGAGCAGGCGGGCGCGGAGCATCGATTCGGGCGCCGTGACGTGCACGACGTCCATCCCCGGAAAGTCGCGCAGGGCGCGCGGCAGGTACTCGCGCGATCCGTTCACCACGACCGTGAGCCCCTCGCCGAGCCAACCGCGGATCTCCTCGCCCACGCCGTAGAGGTGGCCGTTGGCTTCCCACGCCATCGCGTATTCGCCGCACGCCCGGCGAATCTCGAACTGGCTGCGGCCGAGCGGAATGTGCCGCTCGCCCGACTCGGCAGCGGGACGGGTGATGGTGCGCCTTGCGAAGCGAAATCCTCCGCTCTGCGGCACGCGTGCTCTTGCCCAGTCGATGACGCTGTCCTTGCCCGCGCCCGATGGGCCGACGACGTAGATCAGCCTGCCGCCGGCGCGCAGCGCCGCGCGGTGGACGATGCGCAGGTCGACGCCGGGCCGCGATTCCTCGAACACGCAGATGCTGTCGAAGCGGAGCGGAGAGGCGGGCAGGGATGCGAACCGCGGCTTGCTCGCGGGCGGCAGCGGCCCGGTCAGGGACAGGTGAAAGCGATACTGGTCGAACACGTGCGGGTAGCCCCAGTGCTCGAGCAGTTGGCGCTGGCGCGCGGATAGCGGCGCCGCGAGGCGGCGGGCCAACTCCTCGGCGTTGAGGGTTGCGCGAAAGCGCTCGAAGCGGCGCACGCATTCGTCGGCAATCGCGTTCAGGCGCGGCTCGGGCTGCTGCGGGATCAGGGCAAAGAAATCGCCGAGCCTCGCGACTCGCAGCGGCGGCAGCGTGAACGCGTCCTGCGTCGCGCACCAGTCGTCGAGCTCGGCGCACAGATCCTCGCTGCGCGCGCCATCGACGAGCCGAAACGGTGCTTTCAGCGTCGCGTGAAATCCGTAGCGGCGGGCTTCGCCGACCAGAGAGCGCTCGCCGAAACGGGCCCAGTCGCCGTGCTCACGCGGAGCGAAGTAGATCGCAAAGCGCTGTAACGAAACAGTCACCAGTGGTGACTACGATGGTCCGCCAATGTTGCAGAAAGTTGACAACGCCCAGCGTTCTCGGTGGATGGGACTGCTGGCTCGCTCGCCACTTGCAGTTCTGCAGGCGTGGTCAGCCCGGCAACTGGGCACGCCCCACACCTGGTTGCGGCCGCCCGAAACCGGCCTGCTGATGGTGCGCGGCCGTGCCGGGGGGACCGGCGACAAATTCAACCTGGGCGAGATGACGATCACTCGCTGCGCGCTGCGGCTGGAGAGCGGCGCGGTCGGCATCGCCTACGTGCAGGGGCGCTCGCACCGCAAGGCGGAGATCGCTGCGCTGGCCGACGCGCTGCTGCAGCAAGGCGCGAGCCACGACAGGGTGCAGGCCGAGCTGATCGAGCCGCTGCGCGTGCGCCTCGAAGCCGAGGCGGCGCGCATGCAGCGCAAGGCGCAGGCGACGCGCGTCGAGTTCTTCACCCTGGCGCGGGAGGCGGGAGCATGAGCAGCGTCCCGGATCTCGCCGCGGTCGGCGCCGGGTTCGCCTCGCCCGCGCTGGACAGCCAGCACGTCTTTCGCGGCACGCTGGAAGCGCTGGCGCACCCGGGTCGCATCGTCAAGGTCGACAGCAACACCGAACCGCCGTCCGGCTTGCACCAATCGGCGACGGCGATCGCGCTCGCGCTTCTCGACCAGGACACGCGACTGTGGCTATCGCCGTCGTTCTTCGATGCCGGCGGAACGTATCTGAGGTTCCACACCGGCTGCGTCGTCGTCGCCGATGCGGCGCAGGCCGATTTCGCCCTCGTCGATGCGCGGGAAATGCCGCCGCTCGGGGCGTTCTCTTCCGGCAGCGAGGAATACCCCGATCGCTCGGCCACCGTGATCGTGCAAGTCGAGGATCTCTCCGCAGTCGGCGGATGGCGCCTCAGCGGGCCGGGCATCGAGCAGACCGCGCGCCTCGCGGTGCGCGGCCTCGCGCCGGAATTCGTCGCCCAGTGGACCCGTCAGCGTCGCGGCTTCCCGTGCGGAATTGATGTCTACCTTGCCTGCGGCTCGCTCCTCTGCGGGCTGCCGCGCACTGTGCGGATCGAGGCCTAGATGTATGTCGCAGTCAAAGGCGGCGAGCGCGCAATCCAGAATTCTTATGAGCTGCTCGCCGAGGTACGCCGCGGCGACCCGGCAGTTCCCGAGCTGACTCTCGAGCAGATCCAGCAGCAGATGCGGCTGGCGGTCGACCGGGTGATGACCGAGGGCTCACTCTACGACCCCGAGCTCGCCGCGCTGGCCGTGAAGCAGGCGGCCGGCGATCTCGTCGAGGCGATCTTCCTGCTTCGCGCCTTTCGCGCCACGCTGCCGCGCCTCGGCTACACGGAGCCGCTCGACACCGCGCGCATGAGGCTGTGGCGGCGGGTCTCGGCGACCTTCAAGGATCTGCCGGGCGGCCAGGTGCTCGGGCCGACCTACGACTACACCCAGCGTTTGCTGGACTTTTCTCTTGTACGCTCCTCGGAAGAAATTGTTTCCCAGGAAGTCAATGCAAGTCAGGAGCCCGTGCCGAGAGTCGTCGACCTCCTCAACCAGGAAGGCCTGATCGAAGCGCACGCGCCGGCGCAGGGCGATCCGGATCCCGCCGACTTGACTCGGGAGCCGCTCGAGTTCCCTGCCTCGCGCGCCGAGCGCCTGCAGAACCTGGCGCGCGGCGACGAAGGCTTTCTCCTCGCGATGGGCTACTCGACGCAGCGCGGCTACGCGCACACGCATCCCTTCGCCGGCGAGATCCGCTACGGGACGCTCGAGGTCGAGCTGGTTCCCGAGGAACTCGGTTTTCCGGTAGTGATCGGCGAGGTCGCGGTTTCCGAATGCCAGATGGTGAACCAGTTCGCCGGCTCGAAGACTGAGCCGCCGCAGTTCACGCGCGGCTACGGCCTCGTGTTCGGCCACTGCGAGCGCAAGGCGATGGCGATGGCGCTCGTCGACCGGGCGCTGCGCGCCGAGGAGTTGGGCGAGGCGATCGAGGCGCCGGCGCAGATGCAGGAGTTCGTGCTGTCGCACTCTGACAGCCTGGAAGCGTCCGGGTTCGTGCAGCACCTGAAGCTGCCGCACTACGTCGACTTCCAGGCGGAGCTCGAGCTGGTGAGGAAGATGCGCCGTGCGTGACCAGCACTACAACTTCGCCTATCTCGACGAGCGGACGAAGAAGATGATCCGCCGCGCCATCCTCAAGGCGGTGGCGATCCCGGGCTACCAGGTGCCGTTCGGCTCGCGCGAGATGCCGCTGCCCTACGGCTGGGGCACGGGCGGAATCCAGGTCACCGCGTCGGTGATCGGCCCCAACGACGTGCTGAAGGTGATCGACCAGGGCGCCGACGACACGGTCAACGCCGTCAACATCCGCCGCTTCTTCAAGCGCACCACCGGCGTCGCCACCACCGAGCGCACCACCGAGGCGACGCTCATCCAGACGCGCCACCGCATCCCGGAGACGCCGCTCTCCGAGCGCCAGATCATCGTCTACCAAGTGCCGGTGCCGGAGCCGCTGCAGCGCCTCGAGCCGCGCGAGGCGGAGACCCGCCGCATGCACGCGCTCGCCGACTACGGGCTGATGCACGTCAAGCTCTACGAGGACATCGCGCGTTACGGCCACATCGCCACCACCTACGACTATCCGGTGATGGTCGACGGCCGCTACCTGATGGCGTCGTCGCCGATCCCGAAGTTCGACAACCCGAAGATGCACCGCTGCCCCGCGCTGCAGCTCTTCGGCGCCGGCCGCGAGAAGCGCATCTACGCGGTGCCGCCGTACACCAGCGTCGAGAGCCTGGCGTTCGACGATCACCCTTTCGAAGTGCAGCGCTGGCAGGACTCCTGCGCGCTGTGCGGCTCGCGCGAAAGCTTCCTCGACGAGGTGATCACCGACGACAAGGGCGGGCGGATGTTCGTCTGCTCCGATACCGACTGGTGCACCCGGCGTCAGTCGAGCAAGGAAGAGGCGGCGTGAACGCGCCCGATCTGAACGTCAGACTCGTCGTAAGAGAAGCAGCTTGCGAGGACCTGCGCGCGGTGCTCGCGCTCTACGCCCAGGAAGGCATGGACGAGGGCAGGGTGCTGCCGCTCGAGGACGCGGAAGCGATCTACGACCAGATGCGGGCGTACCCGGATTACCGGCTCTACGTCGCCGAGCTCGATGGCCGCGTGGTGGGCACCTTCACGCTGCTCGTCATGCGCAACCTGATCCACATTGGCGCCTCGTCGGCGCTCGTCGAGGGCGTCGGCGTCGACGCCGGCCTGCGCAGCCAGGGCATCGGCAGGTCGATGATGGAACACGCGCGCCTCATCTGCCGCGCGCGCGGCTGCTACAAGATGGCGCTCTCTTCGAATCTCAAGCGGGAGCGAGCCCACGTCTTTTACGACGGCCTTGGGTTCGAGCGCCATGGATTCAGCTTCAGGGTGAATCCGTGATCCTGAAGGTCGAAAATCTTTCGAAATCGTACGGGACGCGACCTGCCATCGCGGACGTCTCGTTCAATCTCTGGCCGGGCGAGGTGCTCGCGGTGGTCGGCGAATCGGGCTCGGGCAAGACCACGCTCCTCAACTGCATTTCGGGGCGTCTCAAGCCCGACGCCGGCACGGTCGAATTCTCGACTCGCCACGAGGGCCTGCAGGAGATCTTCTCCATCGGCGAGGCGAAGCGGCGGCTGCTCGAGCGCACCGACTGGGGCTACGTGCACCAGAGCCCGGAGGAGGGGCTGCGCATGAATGTCTCCGCCGGCGCCAACGTCGGCGAGCGGCTGATGGCGCTCGGCGAGCGCCACTACGGCCGCATCCGCGGCGTCGCCAGCGACTGGCTGGCGCGCGTCGAGATGGACGTGGAGCGCATCGACGAGTCGCCGCAGAGCTTCTCCGGTGGCATGCGCCAGCGGCTGCAGATCGCGCGCAACCTGGTGACCGCCCCGCGGCTGGTATTCATGGACGAGCCGACCTCGGGCCTCGACGTCTCGGTGCAGGCGCGGCTGCTCGACCTGCTCCGGTCGCTGACGCGCAAGCTGCAGCTCGCCGCGGTCGTGGTCACCCACGACCTTGCGGTCGCGCGTCTCCTCGCGCACCGCATGCTGGTCATGAAAGCGGGGCGGGTGGTCGAGCACGGCCTCACCGACCAGGTGCTCGACGACCCGCAGCATCCCTATACCCAGCTGCTGGTTTCTTCGGTGCTTCAACCATGATCGAAGTCCGAAACCTGTTCAAAAAATTCGTCCTTCATAACCAGGGCGGCGCGGAGTTGCCGGTGCTGGAAGGCGTATCGCTCGACGTCGCGCCGGGCGAATGCGTCGCGCTGAGCGGGCCCTCGGGAAGCGGCAAGAGCACGCTCCTCAAGTGCATTTATGGGAACTACCGAGCCTCTGGCGGAAGCATCCAGGTCTCGGGCGTGGATGTTTGCGCGGCTGACTCGAGGGAACTGCTAAGCCTGCGGCAGGAAAGCGTGGGCTACGTCAGCCAGTTCCTGCGCGTGATTCCGCGCGTTCCGGCCCTGGATATCGTCGCCGAGGACGCGAGCGCAAGGCACGAGGCCGAGCAGTTGCTGCTGCGCCTGCGCATCCCGATGCGGCTCTGGAGCGTCCCTCCGGCGACCTTCTCCGGCGGCGAGCAGCAGCGGGTCAATATCGCGCGCAGCTTCATCCGCCGCAAGCCGGTGCTGCTGCTCGACGAGCCGACCGCGGCGCTCGACGCCGAAAACCGCGTCACGGTGACGGCGATGATCAACGAGGCGCGCGCCGAGGGCGCCGCCATCGTCGGCATCTTCCATGATCAGAAGGTGCGCGACGCGGTGGCGACCCGCGTCGTCGAGATGGAGGAGTTGCACTGATGGACCTCGTCCTGACGAATGCCCGCGTGGTGACGAGCGGCGAAGTGGTCGAGGGCTCGGTTTTCATCAGGGGCTCGCAGATCCATTCCGTGGATGGCGGCGCCGCGACCGGGGTCGATCTGGAAAACGATCTCCTGATCCCCGGTCTCATCGAGCTGCACACCGACAACTTCGAGCGCCACCTGATGCCGCGCCCGAAAGTGCGCTGGCCTGAAGTCCCAGCGCTGCTCGGCCACGACGCCGAGATCGCGGCGGCAGGGATCACCACGGTCTACGACGCACTCGGCCTGGGCGACATCGGCCTCGCCGGCTTGCGCGGCCAGGACATGAGCAGCGTGCTCGCGGCAATCGAGGGTGCGAGCACCGCGGGCCTGCTTCGCGCCGACCACAGGCTGCACGTGCGCTGCGAGCTGCCGGCGCCGAACCTGATGGAGCTGTTCGAGCCGTTCCGCGATCACCCGCGAGTCGGGCTGCTCTCGGTGATGGACCACACGCCGGGCCAGCGCCAGTGGGAAAACCTCGATCACGCCCGCACCTACTACTGCGGCAAGAAAGGCTGGACCGAGGAAGGCTTCAAGAACTCCCTCGCCACCGCGAAGGAGAACCAGGAGCGCTACGCAATCCCGCACCGCCGCCATTTCGTCGCCTACGCGCGCGGCCGCAACATCCCGCTTGCCAGCCACGATGACACGCTGCCTTGCCATGTCGACGAGGCGAAGGCAGAGGGCGTGGCGATTTCGGAGTTTCCGACCCGCGTCGAAGCTGCGCGCGCCGCGCGCGACAAGGGCCTAGCCATCGTCATGGGTGCGCCGAACATCGTTCGCGGCGGCTCGCACTCGGGCAATGTCGCCGCAGTCGAGCTGGCGAAGCTGCGCCTGCTCGACGCGCTCTCGTCCGACTACGTGCCCGCGAGCCTGATGCTGGCGGCATTCAGGCTGGTCGACGACGCCGGCTACACGATTCCGCAGGCGGTCTCGACCATCAGCCTCAACCCGGCGCGAGCGCTCGGCCTGCAGGACCGCGGCGAGATCGCGCCAGGCCTGCGCGCGGACCTGGTGCAGGTGCGGATGGTCGACGGCAGGCAGCCGGTGGTTCGCGCGGTCTGGCGCGAAGGCCGGAGGGTCGTCTGATCACGCAACCCGCGATCCGTGTCACCGCCCTGAGCAAGAGCTACGGGCGGCGGCGGGCGCTCGAGCAGGTGAACCTCGAGGTCATGCCGGGCGAGATGGTGGCGCTGATCGGCGCCTCGGGCTCCGGCAAGTCGACGCTGCTGCGCCATGTCGCCGGCCTGGTCTGCGCCGACCGCGGCGAGGTGCGCGTCAACGGCGAAACCGTGCAGGAGGGCGGACGGCTCAGTCGCCAGATCCGCAGCATCCGCGCCGGCATCGGCTTCATCTTTCAGCAGTTCAACCTGGTGGGGCGGCTGCCGCTGATCGTCAACGTGCTCGCCGGCGCGCTGCATCGCATGCCGCTCTGGCGCAGCATGCTGGGCTTCTACAAGAAGCATGAACTGGCGTGCAGCATGGAAGCGCTGGCGCGGGTCGGGATCGCCGAGCATGCGGTGCAACGCGCTTCGACGCTCTCCGGCGGCCAGCAGCAGCGCGCGGCGATCGCCCGCACCCTGGTGCAGGGGGCGCGGGTGGTGCTGGCCGACGAGCCGATCGCCTCGCTCGACCCGGAGTCCTCGCGCCGGGTGATGGAGATCCTGGCGCGCATCAACCGCGAAGACCGCTGCACCGTGGTGGTGTCGCTGCACCAGGTCGAGATCGCGCTCAAGTACTGCCCGCGCACGGTGGCGCTGCGCGCGGGCGAAGTGGTGTTCGATGGTCCCTCGGCGAGCCTGACGCCCGCGCTGCTGCGCGAGCTGTACGGCACCGAGGCCGATGAGCTGTTTCCAACAATTCCCGGAGGCTCGCATGCTGTGGAAGAGGTTCTTCGCATCCCTGACGCTGTCCATCATCGTCTCGCCGACCTTCGCCGAGCTGCCGAAGGAGCTTAATTTCGGCATCATCGCCACCGAGTCGGCGCAGAACCTGAAGGAAGACTGGCAGCCGCTGATCAGCGACATGCAGCGGCGCGTCGGCATCAAGATCAACCCGTTCTTCGCGCCCGACTACGCCGGCGTGATCGAGGCGATGCGCTTCGGCAAGGTGCACCTCGCGTGGATGGGCAACAAGTCGGGCATGGAAGCGGTCGACCGCGCGAGCGGCGAGGTGTTCGCGCAGGTCGTCTACGCCGACGGCTCGCCGGGCTACTGGTCGCTGCTCATCACCCACAAGGACAGCCCGTACAAGTCGATGGAAGACGTGCTGAAGAACGGCAAGAGCATCAACTTCGGCATCGGCGACCCGAACTCGACCTCCGGCTTCCTGGTGCCGAGCTACTACGTGTTCGCGCTCAACAACGTCGACCCGAAGACCGCGTTCAAGACCATCCGCAGCGCCAACCACGAGGTCAACCTGATGGCGGTGGCGAACCGGCAGCTCGACGTCGCGACCAACAACACCGAGAGCTGGGACAAGCTCAAGGCGCGCATGCCGGAAAAGATCGAGCAGCTGCGCATCATCTGGAAGTCGCCGCTCATTCCTTCCGACCCGATGCTCTGGCGCAAGGACCTGGATCGCGAGGCAAAAGGCAAGATCAAGGGCTTCTTCCTCGCCTACGGCACGGGCGCCGACGCGGCGCGCGAGCAGCAGGTGCTGAAGAAGCTCACCTACAGCGCCTTCCGCGATTCGGACAACTCGCAGCTGATCCCGATCCGGCAGCTCGAGCTGTTCAAGGACCGCACCAAGCTCGAGAACGACGCCAATCTGAGCCCGGCGGAAAAGCAGCAGAAGGTCGCGGAGATCAACCGCAAGCTGTCCGAGCTGAACGCGCAGCTCGCCGAGCTGAAGAAGTAGGGCAGTGCAGGCGGCGGCTCTACCGAGGCCGGGTCCGGGACTCGGCAGCCTGCTCATGTGGGCGGGCGCGCTGGCGTTGCTGGCGGCGTCGTGGCAGGGAGCGGACATGCGCCCGCTCGACCTGGTGCGCGACGCCGGCAACATGGCGCAGTACGGCTCGAGCTTCTTCCCGCCGAACTTCCGCGAATGGCGGGTCTACCTGAGCGAAACGCTCATTACGCTGCAGATCGCGGTGTGGGGCACCGCCCTGGCCGTGATCTGCGCCATTCCCTGCGGACTGCTGTGCTCGTCAAACCTCGCGCCATGGTGGATTTACCAGCCGGTGCGGCGCGTGATGGACGCGGCGCGCGCGATCAACGAGATGGTGTTCGCCATGCTGTTCGTCGTCGCCGTCGGCCTCGGGCCGTTCGCCGGCGTGCTAGCGCTCTGGGTCCACACCACCGGCATCCTGGCGAAGCTCTTCTCCGAGGCGGTCGAGGCGATCGATCCCCAGCCGGTGGAGGGCATCCGCGCCACCGGCGCCGGCAAGCTGGAGGAGATCGTCTACGGCGTCATCCCGCAGGTGATCCCGCTCTGGATCTCGTATTCGCTCTACCGCTTCGAGTCCAACGTGCGCTCGGCCTCGGTGGTCGGCATGGTCGGCGCCGGCGGCATCGGCGTGGTGCTGTGGGAAATCATCCGCGGCTTCTACTACGCCGAGACCTGCGCGGTGATGATCATGATCGTCGTCACCGTCAGCCTGATCGACCTGGTTTCGGCGCGACTGCGCCGCATCTTCATCTAGGAGGCGTGATGGCCCTATCCATCGATGACATCGTCCATCTCTTCGAGGACCGCGGCGCCGCCATGTACGGCGAGACCGTGACCCAGGTCGAGCACGCGCTGCAATGCGCGCAATTGGCGGAGGAGGGTGGCGCCCAGCCGCCTTTGGTGGTCGCGAGCCTCCTCCATGACCTCGGCCACCTCCTCGCCGACCCGGAAAAGGACGTCGACGACGTCCACCAGTACCTGGCCCTGCCTTTCCTGCGGGGCGTTTTCCCCGACTCGGTTCTCGAGCCGATGAAGCTCCACGTGGATGCCAAGCGCTACCTCTGCACCGTCGAGCCGGGCTACTGGGACACCCTTTCCAAGGCATCGAAGTACTCCCTCGTGCTCCAGGGCGGGCCGTTCGACGAAAAGCAGGTCCGGAAATTTCGCGCGCGTCCCTACGCACAGGACGCCGTCCAGCTAAGGGTTTGGGACGACTTCGCGAAGATCGCAGGCAAGCCCACGCCGCCGCTCAGCCGCTACACGGCCTTCATGCAGGAATGCGCTGCCGTCACAGCGCCAAGTCGCTAGCCGGCAATTAGTCGCCGGTCGGCGCGATCTGGAACTCCAGGATCGCCGGGTTCTTCTCCAGGTTTCGCGCCAAGCGGCCGGCGCCGGAGCGATCCGACGAGCGGATCACCATCCGGTGTCGGAGGATCTGCCCTTCGCGATCAAGCCGGTAGCTGAAGTTGGCGATCTCGAAGCCCTGCTGCGCGATGAGCTCGCGCAGCTGCTGCTCGTTCATTTCGCCGCCTCTCGCGTAGCGCACATCGCACTGGTAGTACGCCTGCGTCGGCATGCGCGTCTCGATCCGGCGGAAGAAGGACAGCACGATGAGCGTCAGCGCGACCGAGGCGACCAGCGGCAGGTAGAAACCGATTCCCGCGAGGATGCCGATCGCCGCTGTGATCCAGATCGACGCCGCCGTCGTCAGCCCTCGAACCGAGATGCCCTCGTGGAGGATCACGCCGGCGCCGAGGAAGCCGATACCGGTCATGATCCCTTGCGCCATGCGCGTTGGATCGAGCCGCACCATGTCGGCAGTCGCCTTCACCCAGTGCGCTTCGTAGACAGTCACCAGCATCAGCAGGCTCGAGGCAACGCACACCAGCGCGTGCGTCCGGAAGCCCGCCGGCCGCCCGTGGTACGAGCGCTCGTAGCCGATCAGCGCGCCCGCGACCAGGGCCGCGAGCAGGCGAAGGAGCATCTCAATGTCGTCGGCATTTAGCGTCATCGGTCAGAGGATAGCGCGCAGCCGAGGAGGGCGCTTGCCCGCCGGTGCTGCGGCAATCAGTCAGGCGTCCTGGTAATGCGTTCTATGCAGGTGCGCATCGTGGAGTGATGACGCGGTTTCGCATGCGAACTCGACTAGTGCGCAATGAAGCTATTTCTTGGTGAGGGCGGCCAGTTCCTTCATGAAGTTGAGCAGATGCTGCCGCTGGTCGTTCGCTGAGTTGGTGAGGACTGCAGAGTAGCCCGACGCGTCCGTCTTGATGCCGAGGTCTGTTCTCACCGCCATTACCAGTGGTGGGATCAAGGTCTGAATTTTGGAGAGTCGAGCGATAGCGTCTTTCATCAGCGCAATATTGAGTCGGAACACGTCTGCAGTGGCGGCGTCGCGGGCTTGCATCGCCTCCTGTTGTTGCTTGTCGTTGAATTCGAAATTGCCGTTGATGGTGTTCCACCGCTGAGGGTCTTTGACCGGACCGAGGTTGTACTGCTTTGCCTCTTCCAGCCATCGGTCCATTTCCTTTGCAAAGCGGTCTAGTTGTTGGGTCAGGATGTCGACCCTATCCTTCGCTTGCCGGACTGGGTACCGCGCCAGGGTGAGCTGCAGCATGGCCTCGGAGATGGCGGTGAGCACTGCGGTGATTGCCGTGGCTGTTTGGAGCGAGGCAACGGTATGGACCTTGGCGATGGCGTGGGCTTTGGCGAGATAGTCCCTAGTCAGGTCCGCTTGGGAGATCGTGATATCTCCAAATCTGGCGACGGTGGTCAGCCCGATGTTTATGGCCTCTGTCGCCGCGAGGTAGATCTCCTTAGCGAGCGTGTGTTCGAGCTGACGCGCTTGGCGCTTGTCTTGCCACCAGTTGGAAAGTACGAGGCCGCCGAGGGTGAACAGCGAGCCAACGATCACGCCCCAGAACGTGCCGGGTATCTGGCTAGCGAGGTCGACGAGGGACTGCCACCACGTCATGGCGGGGAATTATCCGGGGAGCGCCTGGGCCTTGCCGGTGGCAGCGATCTGGGGCATTCTGCCGGGTATATATGACGCACAATGTGTATTATGTAAAATAGCACAGATGACTTTAAGACCCAGCAACAAGCCTTTGATCCGAAGACCTAACCCTTCGGCATCCCGGCCAGGATGTCTCCCGAAAACAGCTTTGGACTGAGCGGATGGCGGCACAGGAGCCGTTCCTCCCCAAGCCGCCGTGCATAGGTCAGCCAGGCGTGGCCGTTCTTCACCTTGGTGGTTGAAGCGCCGTACTTGGGCGGGAGGCCGAAGGCCGACAGCGCGCGATCGAGCGCGATCTTCTGAAGGGCGTCCACCAAGGGCTCGAGGTCGTCCCGATCATCAACGGGTCCCGGCGCACGCAGAAGGCGCTCCAGGTTGGTTGAGTCCTGGGCGTAGTCCAGGGCCCGCAAAGGCGCGCCGCCGGCATAAGCCAGCCACCGGGCGCCATCCTTGGCTCCCTGAGCGTCAAGCCAGCGCTTGGCGACCTCCTGGGCGGGCAAAGCCACGGGAAGCGCCACGCAGCGGCTGCGAATGGTCGGCAGGAGCTGCGCAGGCCGGTGGGACACCAACAGGAAGACGGCCCCGGCGGGTGGCTCTTCAAGTCCTTTGAGGATCGCGTTGGCCGAGACGTCGTTCATGTCCTCGGCCGGATGCACCAGGGCGACGCGGAGCTTGCCGCGGTGCGAGCCGACGTTGAGGAAGTCCTCGAGGCCGCGCACCTGCTCGACCTTGATCTCGATGCTGGGCTTGGCGCGCTTCGCCGGGCCTGCGGCCTCGACGGGTTCTTCGCTCGGCGGCGGTTCCTTTGCCAGGGCTTCGGGCTCGAGGCGGCGGAAATCGGGATGGGTGCCGGCAAGGAACCAGCGGCAGCCGCTGCAGGCGCCGCAGGGTCTTTTCGCGGTCGCTTCGGTCTCGCAAAGGAGAAGCTGGGCGATCTTTTCGGCGAGCTCGAGCTTGCCGACGCCGCGCACGCCGTGGATCAGCAGGGCGTGCGGCAATCGCGCCAGCCGCTTGCGGACGGATTCGAGAATCGGCTCGTTCCAGGGGTGCATCAGAGCCCTGCCAGCTCGCGCGTGATTGCCTTGCGAATTGTCCCCTGGTCGCCGGATGCGTCGATGACGCGAACGCGCTTCGGTTCCGCCTTGGCGATCGCCAGGTACGCGTTGCGCACTCGCTCGAAAAAGGCGCGCTCCTCACGCTCGAAGCGATCGAGCTCCTTTCCCGATCCCGCCAGGCGCTTCGCGGCGACCTCGAAGGGGCAGTCGAACACCAGTGTGCGGTCCGGGACGAGGTTGGGATGGACCTCGCGCGCCAGCTCGTCGATCAGCTCGCGCGCGACGCCCTGCCCCGCACCCTGGTACGCAATCGTCGCATCCGTGAAACGGTCGCACACCACCGAGCTGCCAGCGGCGAGGGCGGGCTCGATCACTTTCGAGACGTGGTCGCCGCGCCCGGCAAAGACGATGAGCGTCACGACGACGGGCGGCAGCTTCTGCGTCAGGACGACTTTGCGCAGTTGCTCGGCGAAATCGGTGCCGCCGGGCTCGCGCGTGACGACGACGTGGCGGCCGCCGGCCGCGAGCGCGTCGGCGATGAACTGGACGTGCGTCGACTTGCCGGCGCCGTCGACTCCTTCGAGCGTCACGAACTTGCCGCGCGCGCTCATCGCTTGAGCTGGTACTTGGTGACGGCGCGGTTGTGCTCGCCGAGGTTGCGTGAAAACTGGCTCGAACCGTCGCCGCGCGAGACGTAGTACAGGGCATCGGTCTTCGCCGGGTTCAGCGCCGCATGCAGAGACGCGAACCCCGGCATCGCGATCGGGCTCGGCGGCAAGCCGGCGCGTGTGTAGGTGTTGTAGGGGCCGTCCTCGAGCAGGTGCTTCCTCTTCAGGTTGCCGTCGAAGGATTCGCCGAGGCCGTAGATGATGGTCGGGTCGACCTGCAGGCGCATGCCGATCCGCAGCCGGTTGACCAGGGCGCCGGCGATCAGGTCGCGCTCGGCAGCGATGCCCGTTTCCTTCTCGATGATCGACGCCATGATCAGCGCCTCGTACTGCGAACGGTACGGCACCCCCTCCCCGCGCGCCTCCCATTCCGCCTGCAGGTGGCGCTGCATGGCGTGGTAGGCGTGCCGCAGCACCGCGAGGTCGCTCGAGCCGCGGGCGAAAAGGTAGGTGTCCGGGAAGAACAGGCCTTCCGGGTGCACTTCGGGGGCCTTCAGCAGCGCGAGGATCTGTGCGTCGTCCAGATCGACGCTGTCGTGGCGCAGGTCCGGACTGGCATTCAGCAGCGCGCGGAACTGGCCGAAGGTCCAGCCTTCGATCAGCCGCAGCTCGGCCTGCATCACGTCGCCGCGGGTCAGCTTCTGCAGCAGCTCGAGCGGCGTCGGCCGCTCGACGAGCTGGTAGTTGCCGGCCTTGATGTCCCGGCTCCGTCCCAGGGCACGCGCCAGCAGCTCGAACTGGCGCCGCTGCAGCCGCACGCCGCCTTTTTCCAGCGCCATGACCGAAGAGCGGAAACCGGCGCCGCGCGGGATCTCCACCTCGGCGGGCAGCGTGCTGACCTCGAGCGGCGAGATAACGTACACCCCGCAGTAGCCGGCTACGGCGAGCAGCAGGAGAAGGACGAGAGCGAGTAGGGTCTTCAGGGTTGGCGCACGAGTAAAATCACATTTTACGATGCAGCGCGCCCGCCTCAGCCGTTACGGAGTCCTGTCGGTGACCGGAGATGACGCGCGTGATTTCCTGCACGCGCAGCTCACCAACGACATCCAGGGGCTCGCGCCCGACCGCGCCGCCCTCGCCGGCTGGTGCTCGGCGCAGGGCCGCCTCCTCGCCTCCTTCCTCGTCATCCGCTCGCCGCACGGCTACCTCTTGCAGGTCGCGCGCGACCTCGCGCCGGCCGTCGCCAAGCGTCTCGGCATGTTCGTGCTGCGCTCGAAGGTGAAGGTCGCCGACGAGAGCGCCGCCTGGGTCCAGGACGGGATCTGGGACGCCGACTGGCAGCAGCCCGACGTGGCGTGGAAGGACGGCATCGCTACCGTCCGCGTGGGTGAGCGGCGCTATATCCAATTGGGATCTGTTATTGCCGAAAAGCCCAACGCCGCGGAAGAAGATTGGGTCCTGCGCGAGATCCGCGCCGGCCGCCCCTTCATCAGCAGCGTCACGCAGGACAAGTTCGTGCCGCAGATGGTGAACCTCGAGAAGCTGGGCGGCGTCGATTTTCAGAAAGGCTGCTACCCGGGACAGGAAATCGTCGCCCGCGCGCAGTACCGCGGCCAGGTGAAGCGCCGCATGGTGCAGATGCAGGGCGCGGCGCGTCCCGGCGAGGAGTTCAACGGCGGCACGGTGGTCGACGCGGCCCGCGGCGAACTGCTGGTCGTGGCCCCGGTTTGAATTACTACGTCTACTACAAGATCGAATCCGCCCGGGAAGCCGCGGTGAAAACCGCGGTGGGAAATCTCTTCGGAATCATCCAGAAGCAGTTCGGCGTGGCTGGCCGCTGGATGCGCCGGCGCGACGACCCGACGACCTACATGGAGGTCTACGAAGGCGTGCAGGAGGATGAGAAAACGCAGGCCGCCTTCGAGGCTCTGATCGAGCGCGAAGGCGCGAAGCTCGGCGTGCCGCGCAAGCTCGAGCGCTTCATTTCGCTGGAAAAACCTGCTTGAAGGCGCGCACCGCGACGCTCTCGTAGACGCCGGCGCGGTGGAACGGGTCGGCGCCGATCAGCTCCTCGGCTTCCTTGCGCGTCGCGCAGCTCACCACGATCAGCGCGCCGGTGCTCGCGCCCTCGGGCGTGCTCTTCAGCGGTCCGCCGAAGACGATTTTCCCGGAGTGTTTCTTCAGAAATTCCTGATGCGCCGCGCGGTGTGTATCGCGCAGCGCGGTGGAGTCCGGGCGGTCGAAACAAACGATGGCGTACATGGTATGTTCGGGAATTATGGCTGACAAAGACGACATCAGAGAAGGCAAGGACTTCGGCCTCGGCGTCCCGCAGCAGAACAAGGCGTTCTACATCAAAGGCAGCGGCGCGCTCGACTGGGGCATGCAGAACCGGCTGGCGCGGATCTTCAACCCGGCCTCGGGCAAGACCGTGATGCTCGCCTTCGACCACGGCTACTTCCAGGGACCGACCACCGGGCTCGAGCGCATGGATCTCAGCATCGTGCCGCTGATTCCCCACGCGGACGTGCTGATGTGCACCCGCGGCGCGCTGCGCACGGTGATCCCGGCGTCGTCGACCAATGCCCTCGTGCTGCGTTGCTCCGGCGGTCAGAGCATCCTCACCGAGCTCTCGCGCGAGCTGATCGCGGTCGACATCGAGGACTGCATCCGCCTCAACGCCGCCGCCATCACCACCCAGATCTACATCGGCGCCGAGTACGAGCACCAGTCGATCAAGAACCTGGTGCAGCTGATCGACACCGGCAACCGGTACGGGATTCCGACCATGGCCGTGACCGGCGTCGGCGCCGAGATGAAGCGCGACGAGCGCTATTTCGCCCTCGCGACGCGCATCGCCGCCGAGCTTGGCGCGCACTACGTCAAGAGCTACTTCATCGAAGAGGGCTTCGAGCGCGTGGTGGCCGGCTGCCCGGTGCCGATCGTCATCGCCGGCGGCAAGAAGCTGCCCGAGATCGACGCGCTCACCATGGCGTACAAGGCGATCGACCAGGGCGCGGCCGGCGTCGACATGGGCCGCAACATCTTCCAGTCCGACGACCCGGTGGCGATGATCCAGGCGGTGGGCGCGGTGGTGCACAAGAAGGAAAAGCCGGAGAAAGCCTTCCAGCTCTACCAACAGCTGAAGGCTCGGAATGTGCCTGATCGTTCTCGCCTGGCGCGCTCATCCTGATTTTCCCCTGGTCGTCGCCGCCAATCGCGACGAGTTCCACGCCCGACCTGCCGACCCAGCGGCTTTCTGGACCGATCAGCCCGGCCTCCTCGCCGGCCGCGATCTCGAGGCGCGGGGCACCTGGATGGGCGTCGCTCGCGGCGGCAGGTTCGCCGCGGTGACCAACTACCGCGGCGCGCGCGAGCCTTCCGCCAAGCATTCCCGCGGCGCCCTGGTGACCGGATTTCTCGCCGGGAAGGACAAGCCCGGCCAGTACATCAACGCTTTGGAGAAGGACTCCTATAGCGGCTTCAACCTGCTGGTCGCCGACGGCAGCGACCTGTGGTGGACGTCGAACCGCGATGGCACGCCGCGCAGGCTCGAGCCCGGCGTCTACGGCCTCGGCAATCTCCTGCTCGAGTCGCCGGAGGTGGAGCCTGCTAAGGAGCGTTTCCGCGGCGCGATCGACCCCGTGCCGGCCATGGAGCCGCTGTTTTCGGTGCTTGCGCCTTCGAAGATCCTCAATCCCTCGTACGGCACGCGCTGCTCGACCGTGATGCTGCGTGCGAGCGACGGCGGCATCCGCTACGCCGAGCGCACTTTCGATGCCGCGGGCGCCGACGGCGAGACGCGGCAGTTCGAGTTCCGATGAAGAGCCTCTGGAGCGACGCGGAAGCGGCGCAATTCACCGGCCCGTTGGCGCTGCGGGTCTATACGTCGCGCCTCCTGGGACGCGACAAGTCGCTCGTCCTGCACGGCGGCGGCAACACCTCGGTGAAGCTGCGCGAGAAGGACGTCTTCGGCGAGGAAATCGAAGTCCTGCACGTGAAGGGCAGCGGCTCGGACCTCGAGACCATCGCCCTGGGCGGCTTCTCGCCGGTGGCGCTCGAGCCCGCGCGCCGATTGGCGAGCCTGCCGCAATTGCCCGATCCGCAGATGGTGAACGAGCTGAACACGCGCGTGCTGCGCGCCGACGCGCCCTTCCCTTCCGTCGAGACCCTGCTCCACGCCATCCTGCCGCATCAGTACGTTGACCACACCCACGCCGACGCCGTGCTTTCGATCTCGAACGCACCCGATGGCGAAAAGCGCGTGCGCGAGATCTATGGCAAGCGCGTGGTGGTGATTCCCTATGTCATGGCCGGCTTCGACCTCGCGTCCTACTGCGCGCGCGAGTTCCCGAAGCAGGCCGGCAAGGAAACGGTCGGCATGGTGCTGCTCTCGCACGGCATCTTCTCGTTCGGCTCGAGCGCCCGCGAATCCTACGAGCGCATGATCGAGCTGGTGTCGATGGCCGAGGACTATTTGAAAAAGCACCGCGCCTGGGAGGTGAAGCTTTCAGGTGAGGCCCAAAAGGCGGACCGCCAGGAGATCGCGGATCTCCGCCGCGCGATTTCGGATCAGGCAGGTTTTCCGGTCGTGGTGAAGGTCAACCAGAGCAGCAAATCCCTGGGCTTCGCGCAGCACCCGCAGGTCGAGAAGCTCTCGCAGCAGGGGCCGGCGACGCCGGACCACCTGCTCTATACCAAGCCCATTCCCATGCTCGGGCGAGATGTGACTGGGTTTGCAAGGAAATATCGCGAATATTTCGAGCGCCACGCGCCGCAGGCGAAAGAGCTGAAGACCATGCTCGACGCGGCGCCGCGCATGGCGCTCGATCCGCAGCTCGGCGTCGTCGCCGCCGGCCGCACGGCGCGCGAGGCCGCGATCGTCGAAGAGCTGTACGACCACACCATCGACGTGATCCTGCGCGCCGAGGCGCTCGGCGGCTGGCGCGCCGTAAGCGAAAAGCATCTCTTCGACATCGAGTACTGGGACCTCGAGCAGGCCAAGCTGCGCACCGCCGGCCATCCGCCGGTCTTCGCCGGCCAGGTGGCGCTGGTCACCGGCGCCGCCTCGGGGATCGGCAAGGCGTGTGTCCAGTCCTTCCTGCGCCGCGGCGCCGCGGTCGTCGGCATCGATCGCAACCCGGAAATCGTCTCGATGTGGCAACGGCCGGATTTCATCGGCCTCGCCTGCGACCTGACCGATCCCGCCGCCACCGGGAAAGCGCTCGACGACGCCGTGCGTGCTTTCGGCGGCGTCGACATGCTGGTCCTCAACGCCGGGATGTTCCCTTCCTCGCAGCCGCTGCAGGAGATTTCCGCCGAAACCTGGCAGCGGACTATGACCGTGAACGTGGAGATGCACCTGCGGCTGATGCAGCTCTGCCATCCCCTGCTCTGCCTCGCGTCGCGCGGCGGCCGCATCGTCGTCATCGGCTCGCGCAACGTGCCCGCGCCGGGGCCGGGCGCCGGCGCCTATTCCGCCTCGAAAGCGGCGTTCAACCAACTCGCCCGCGTCGCGGCGCTGGAGTGGGCGAAGGACGCCATCCGCATCAATTCGCTGCACCCCGACGCGGTCTACGACACGGGCCTCTGGACCCAGGAGCTGCTCGCCGCCCGCGCCAAGGCGTACAACATGACCATCGAGCAGTACAAGAAGAAGAACCTGCTCAAGACCGAGGTCTCCTCGAAAGACGTGGCCGAGCTCGCGGCGGAGATGTGCGGGCCGCTGTTCGCCAAGACCACCGCGGCGCAGGTGCCGGTCGACGGCGGCAACGAACGCGTCGTATGAGCGACGCGGTCCAGCCGATCCGCTGGAAGGGCAAGACGCTCGAGCTGCTGGACCAGCGGCTCCTCCCCGGGAAAGTCTCCTATGTGAAATGCAGGACCGCCGCCCAGGTCGCGAAGGCGATCAAGGACATGGTGGTGCGCGGCGCGCCGGCGATCGGCTGCGCAGCGGCTTTTGGCGTAGTGCTGGGCAAAGGATCCGCATCTTCATTTGAAATTCTTTCCAGGAGCAGACCGACTGCAGTCAATCTGTTCTGGGCGCTGGAGCGCATGCACAAGGCCAAGGATCTCGAGGCCGAGGCGAAGGCGATCTTCGCGGAGGACCTCGCGGCGAATCGCGCCATGGGCAAGCTTGGCGCCGGGTTGATCCCGGCGCGCGCTCGCGTCATGACCCACTGCAACACCGGTGCGCTCGCGACTGCCGGCTACGGTACAGCCTTGGGAGTGATCCGGTTTTCAAAAAATAAAATACTCAATGTCATCGCTAATGAGACGCGCCCCTATCTTCAAGGCGCGCGGCTCACCGCTTGGGAGCTGGTGCAGGAAGGCATTCCCTGCACGCTCATCACCGACAACATGGCCGGCCACCTGATGAGCCGCGGCGAGGTCGACGTGGTCGTGGTCGGCGCCGACCGCATCGCCGCCAACGGCGACACCGCCAACAAGATCGGCACCTATCCGCTCGCCGTGCTGGCCAGGCGCCACGGCATCCCCTTCTACGTTGTTGCCCCGCTCTCGACCTTTGATTTGAAAATTGCCTCGGGAAAGGAAATTCCCATCGAGGAACGGGCGGCCGACGAAGTGACCGGCTACCGCGGCACGCGCTGGGCGCCGCGAGGCATCAAGGTGCGCAACCCGGCGTTCGACGTGACGCCGGCCGAGCTGATCACCGGCATCGTCTGCGAGACCGGCGTGATTCTCGCGCCCGACCGGGAAAAGATAAGGGAATTGTTCTAGGGACGAACGGCGGGCGTCTCGAGCTTCATGCCCCGCGCCCGCCACATCAGGAACATCTCGAGCTCGACGTACTCGGGCGCGCCGTAGGCGTAGGGCTCCGCGCGCACGCCGATCAGGCAGTTGCGGAAGCGCCGCTGCACCGATCCCATGCCCTGCCATTCGAGGCGATAAATCGGATAGCCGGTGGGATGCGCCTGCGGGATGACGCTGCCCGAGAGCTGCTTGCCCCAGTTGTCGTCGTGGCACTGCGCGCAGGCGAGGTTGAGCTGGCCCTGGCGCCGGTTGAAGGTGGCGCGGCCGCGCTCCAGGAACGGCCCGTTGGCCTCGTTCCACTCCATCTCGATCGGCATGCCCCTGGATTGCTTGGCGACGTACGCCGTGAGAGCCAGCAGTTCCCGGCTCTCGTAGGGGAACTTCGTCTTGAGAGCGTGGTTGATCTTCTGATCGAGGCTGACACCGGCTTTCGGATACCGCGCGGCGACGCCCTTCAGGTCGGCGTGGCAGCCCGCGCAATGGGTCTTGAAGAGGGCCTCGCCGTCCAGCACCCAGAGTAGCGCCGGGTTGGTCGTGTCGTCGTCCTGCATGGCGCGGGTTTCGCGGCCCATGAGCTCGTAGCCCGAGCGGCGCTCGGAGAGCGGAATCTCCGCGGTCAACAGCAGAAACAGAAAGACAGCGAGGAAGACCCTCAAGCGACGCTGATCTTCGCCGACTCCGTCGCCACGTAGCCGTTGTCGCCGGTCCACTTGAACTCCAGCGTGCCGCTCTCCGTCGCCACGGTGGTGAAGGAGATGAGCGGATTGGCGGCCATGGCCGGGTGCAGGTCGGCGCTGAAGACTTCGACGCCGTTGTAGCTGCAGACGAAGCGCGTGATGATGTCGCGCGGGATGAGCACGCCGCGCTCGGTGCGGCGGAAGCCGCTCTCCATCACGTGCCCGGCAAGCGTGCGGATCTCGATCACTTCGCCGCGCTTCGCGGATGCCGGCACGTTGACGACGACGCGCGCCATCAGATCAACCCGTCCTCGAGGCACGCCGAAAGCGTGACCACCACCGACACCGTGTCCGACCAGTATGAGCCGTCGGAGAGCTGCGCGATGGCGATGACCTTGCCGGTGTCGGCGATTCGCGCCCGGGTCGACAGGCGCGCCCGACCGGCGCGCGGTCCGAGATGGGCGGTCATGACGAAGGGCTGCGGATTTTTTTCCGTGAAGACGTGGATCGCCTTCACGTGGTCCGTTTCGGTCATCGGGCTCTCGACCGTCACCGACAGCGGCACGGTATTGCCGTTGTCGATCAGCGGCGGCAGGTCGAGCTTGACCTTGCCGGGCCGCACTTGCGCATCGCCCACTACCTTGCGGATCGCCGCCTCCAGCGCCGCCTGGCGAATCGCGGCGATGTTTGGCGGCAGCTGCGCTGCGGCTTTCCCTGCACCAACCAAGCCTACTAATCCTATGAATTGCCGTCTGGTAATCATTTCAGCGTTGCGAGATAGGCGACCACGTCCTCGACCTGCTCGGGGCTGAGCAGCGTCTTGCCGCGCAGCGACGGCGCCACGCGGGTCAGGTCTTCGGTTCTGGAGTACGCCGGCATGATCGTGTTCGGGTTGAAGCGCGCGGGGTCGATCAGCCGCTGGCGGAGCTGATCCGCGTTCATGCGGGCCCCGACGCCCCGGAGATCCGGTGCCAGGTTGCCCTGGAACCGTTCTTCCGGGAAAGGACCGCTGTGGCAGAGCAGGCAGAGCCCGACTTGTCGGTTCGCGACAATTGCTCTGCCTTTCCCAGGGTCGCCTGCAAATACATCTGTTGCCAAAAACAATACTGCCAAAACCAGCCGTACCCTCACACCATCGTGATGCCGTGGTTCTTCAGCGGCACCGTCCGGATGCGCTTGCCGGTCGCCCTGTAGAACGCGTTCAGCACCGCCGGTGCGGCGACGCAGATCGTCGGCTCGCCAATGCCGCCCCAGACATCGCCGCCGGTCGGCATGATCACCGACTCGACTCTCGGCATCTGCGCGATGCGCATCGAGTTGTAGTCATGGAAGTTCGACTGCTCGATGCGGCCGTCCTTCACCGTGCACTCCTGAAGGAAGAGCGCCGACAGGCCGTAGACGAAGGAGCCCGACACTTGACGTTCGATCTGCGCGGTGTTGACCGCATAGCCAGGATCGGTCGCGCCGACCAGGCGATGTACTTTGACCTTGTTGCTGCCGGTCACCGAGATCTCGGCCGCGCCCGCCACGTAGCTGTTATAGGCCTTTAGCAGCGCGAGGCCTCGGTAGCGACCCTTGGGCGCCGGCTTGCTCCAGCCGATCTTGTCGGCCGCGGCGTTCAGCACGCCCAGGCCGCGCGGGTTCTTGGAGAGCAGCTTGCGGCGGAACTCGAGCGCGTCCTGGCCCGCCGCCTCCGCCATCTCGTCCATGAAGCACTCGATGAAGATCGCGTTCTGGTTGATGTTGACGCCACGCCAGAAGCCCGGCGGGACGTGCGGGTTGCGCATCGCGTGGTCGACGAGCAGGTTCGGCACGGTGTAGCTGAAGGCGTGCTCCCCGGACTCGAACACGCCCTGGAACGTGTTGGGGTCGCGGCCCTTCTGCTGCTCGAGAATCGCCGGCCGCACCGAGGCGAGGATCGACTGTCCGGATAGTCGCATATGGAGGCCGGTGAGGTTGCCGCTCGAATCGAGACCGCCGACCAGCTTGCACTGCATGATCGGGTGGTATCTGCCGTGCTGCATGTCCTCCTCGCGCGACCAGAGCAGCTTGATCGGCGTACCGGGCATCTCCTTGGCGATCAAGACCGCCTGCGTGACGTAGTCATCCGGATACGCGCCGCGCCGGCCGAAGCCTCCGCCGAGCATCGTCTTGTAGACGTCGACCTTGTCGGCCGGCAGGCCGGACGCGGCAAGGATCGCCGCGAACGTGCCTTCGGCATTCTGCGTCGGACCCCAGGCCTCGCACTTCTCCGGCGTGTAGCGCACGGTGATGTTCATCGGCTCCATGCAGGCGTGGTTCTGGTACGGGTAGGCGTAGACCGCCTCGACCTTCTTCGCCGCGCCGGCCAGCGCCGCCTTGGCATCGCCGGCCTTGTTGCCGACGAAAGCCTGCTCGGCGTCGAGGCCGGCCTTCAGCTGCTCGGCGATCGTCGCGCTCGAGACCTTGGCGTTCTCGCCTTCGTCCCAGACGATCGGCAGCGCGTCGAGCGCGGTCTTGGCGGTCCACCAGCTGTCGGCGACTACGGCGACGCCGCCACTGCCAACCTGCACGACTTTCTTCACGCCCTTCATGCCCTCGACCTTGGCGGCGTCGAAGCTCTTCACCTTGCCGCCGAACACCGGGCATTCCTTGATCGCCGCGTTCAGCATCCCCGGCAGCTTGACGTCGATGCCGTAGACCATCTTGCCGTTCACCTTGTCGGGCGTGTCGAGGCGCTTCACGGGCTTGCCGACGATCTTCCAGTCCTTCGGATCCTTCAGCTTCACTTCCTTCGGCACCTCGAGGCGCGCCGCGGCCTCGGCCACCTGGCCGTAGCGGACCTTGCGCTTCGACGGGCCGTGCGTGATGACGCTGTTCGACGCGGTGCATTCGGCCGCCGGGACGTTCCACTGAGTGGCCGCCGCCTGGATGAGCATCGTGCGAGCCGCGGCGCCGCCCTGGCGCACGTACTGGTGCGAATCACGGATGCCGCGGCTGCCGTTGGTGGCGAAATCACCCCAAGCACGCTTGCGCTTCACGCTTTCGCCCGGGGTCGGGTATTCGATCCTGACCTTGGACCAGTTGCACTCTAGCTCCTCGGCAGCAAGCTGCGCCAGGCCGGTGATCGTGCCCTGCCCCATCTCGGAGCGCACGACGCGGATGCTGACGGTGTCGTCGGGCGCGATCGCCACCCAGACGCCGATCTCGGGCGAGCCGTCCTGCGCGCGCGCGACGGCGGGGCCGCCGAAGGGAATGCGCAGGCCGAGGGCCAGGCCGCCGCCGACAGCGGCGGAGGAAACGATGAAGGAGCGACGGGTAATTCTCATGGCGTGCCCCTTATGCCGTCTTCGCGGCGGTGTGGATCGCTTCGCGCACCTGCTGGAAGGTGCCGCAGCGACAGATGTTGGTGATCGCGGCGTTGATGTCCGCGTCGGTCGGCTTCGGCTTCTCCTTCAGGAGCGCCGCGACGGCCATGATCATGCCCGACTGGCAGTAGCCGCATTGCGGCACGTCGTGCTGGATCCAGGCCTGCTGCACCTTGTGCAGCGTGGCGCCCTGCGCCAGGCCTTCGATGGTCGTGATCTTCTTCCCGGCAGCCGCGCTGACCGGGAAGGAGCACGAGCGGATCGGCGCGCCGTCGAGATGTACGGTGCACGCCCCGCACTGGGCGACGCCGCAGCCGTATTTGGTGCCGGTGAGGCCGACCTGCTCGCGGATCACCCAGAGCAGCGGCGTATTGGGGTCGACATCGACCTGGTGGGCCTTGCCATTGATGGACAGTCGAATCACTTTTCCTCCTTCAGAAATTGCAAACGACCATACCCGCCTCAGCCCCGAATCTCAACATCCGTATAGGGAGGAACGAGGTCGAAAAGCTCGACGATGTCACCGTTGTGCATCCGCACACAGCCGATCGAGCCGGGCTTGCCCATCTCGGCGCTCTCGGGCGAGCCGTGGATGTAGATGTAGCGGCGCATGGTGTCGACGTCGCCCAGGCGGTTTTTGCCTGTTTCGCAGCCCGAAAGCCACAGAATGCGGGTCAAAATCCAGTCCCGGCCCGGATATTTCGCATGCAGCTCCGGTGTCCAGACCTCGCCGGTGGGACGCCGCCGCACGAACACGGTACCGGCCGGCTGGCCGGAGCCGATCTTGGCCCGCACGATGTGCCGGCCGCGCGGCGTGCAGAAGCTGCCGTTCTTCTCGCCCACGCCTTTTTTCGCGGTCGAGACGGAATATTTTTTTACCACCCTTGTGCCCTCGCGCAAGGTGAGTTCCTGCTTCGGGATGTCGATCTCGATCTTCATCGTCGGGCTCCCGCCCGGAGGAGCGCATCGACGATCTCGGGGCGCGACGCGCGCATCATCGCCGTCTTGCCGTACTCGTCGATCTCGTCGACCCGCGCGCCATGAGCGATGAGCAGGCGGACGATCTCCTCGTTGCCGCCCCCGTACCATGCCGCGTACATGAGCGGCGTATTGCCGGTTTTGTCCTTGGCGTTGATGTCGGCGCCGCGCGCGATGACGCGACTCACCAACTCCGCGCCCGTGTACCCATGCCCGGACAGAGCCCTCGTAAGCACGGTATTGCCTTCAGCGTCGCGCACGGATGCATCTGCACCCGCATCGAGGAGAAGCGCCCTGGTGGGATCGTGTTTTGCCGCCAGCAGCGGCGTTTTGCCGTCGTCAGCCCGCTGATTGACGTCGGCCCCCTTGGCGAGGAGATAGCGGACGACCTCCGCGTTCGACTGGAACGACGCCCATAGCAGTGCGCTTCGTCCCAGATTGTCCTTTGCCTTCGGGTCGGCGCCGCTTTCTTCGAGCAAGCCCAGCACGCGGGCCGGCTTGTACCGGGCGGCATAAAGATAGGCGGTCTCGCCGTCGCGGCCCTTGCG
>Ga0137409_10001205_pt1 | contig 28196 bp, 16 predicted proteins | sample CZODoug1_16funga_FD_122059 | JGI IMG/M metagenome (GOLD analysis project Ga0137409, IMG submission 122059) | Vadose zone soil fungal communities from Angelo Coast Range Reserve, California, USA - CZODoug1_16fungal (Hybrid Assembly) | ecosystem: Environmental > Terrestrial > Soil > Vadose zone...
GGGAAACGATGCCACACTCTTCGCGCAGGACTTCCAGCAGGTGCATGCCCGGTTCGTAGGGGGCTTCCACCGGCTGTCCGTTTAGGCTGAACTTGACCTTTGGCATAGATATTCGCTTACGCGCGAAGCCAAGGAACTGGCGTTTGGGCGCACATTCACAAACCAGCTAATGATCTAAAATAGCGCAATTACCGGCCGGATTCAATGCCCATCGCAATTTGAGATTCCACGAAACTTTTGGCAATCGCTATCGTAAAGTATAGACGGGGTTGAACGCGGAGGAGATATCCAGGCGAAAGCATGCATTTCGGGCGAATCGAAGCTTGACACGCAATGTACGCCCATCTTAAGGTTCGCTTAAGGTTTTCCGAAATAGAGTGTGGGGCTTCATGAATCATTTCTTAAGGTGGGCTAATCCTTGTGATGGATGCCAGCTGAACCGAGGATGTGAGACGACTTTTCTTGCGGACCTGGAAGTCGGCACCCGCGCTCCTAGCAACAGTATGCGGCTACCGTTGAGTTGAGCCTTCCACGGTAGCTTTCTTTTTTGGAGCAACATGGTCTAGCATTCGTTGCGTTGTGCCTCTTGGCACGAGCGGCGCTTGCTGAAGGGAGAAGGGATACAAATGGGCAATTCAAGTTGGATTGAGGGTTGTGGGCATTCCGATCGGGTTCGCGCGAAATTTGGGCCATTCGTTAATCGCCCCGCAATATTGGCAGTCGGCTTAATTCTTGCATTTGGTGCGCTGCCTCTGCAAGTTACCGCGCAGGAAAACGCACCCTCCAAGGGTGGTGAATCGTCCATTCAGCTGCTTCAGCCCCCGTCGCAGGGCCAGTCAACTCCACCGATCACGGTGACTCTACAGGACGCGCTGGAACGAGCGCGAAAGCTCGACCCGCTATATCTATCGGCTGTTTCGGACGCAAAGAACGCCCATGAAGACAGCGTCCAAGCCAGAAACGCTCTGCTTCCGACGGTTTCCGCAACGACACAATATCTTGGAGATCGGGGGAATGGAAAAATTTCCGATGGGCGATTCGTCACACAGGATGGCGTTCACGTGTATCGAGCCTGGGGAGTTTTCCATGAAGACCTATCGCCGGGCACGTTCATGGGAACGGGGCTTAAGCGTGCGAAGGCAGCGGAGGCATTGTCCAAGGCGAAGGCCGAAATTGCCCGACGGGGATTGACGGTAACCGTCAGCAAGGATTTCTACGGCCTAGTCGTGGCGCAGCGAAAGTATGCCACCTCTCAACAAGCTCTCGAGCAGACCAAGCACTTTCTGGATATCACTCAAGCCGCGGAGCGCGAAGGCCAGTCACCCCACAGCGATGCGCTGAAGGCGGAGATTCAATACCGACTGCAGGAGCAGGCTTTCGACGAGGCGAAGCTAGCGATGGAGGATGCCCGCCTGACCCTGGCCGTGCTGCTGTTTCCTACATTCAATGAAAATTTCAGCGTCGTGGACGATCTCGATTCCGCGCAGGCATTGCCGGCATTTGCGGAAATTCAGGCGATGGCCGAAAAGGAGAATCCCGATCTTCGCGTGGCGATCGAAACTGCTCGACAGTCTGAACTGGACGTTACGGCCGCGAAGACGGCATTCCTTCCGACATTATCCCTGGATGCCGATTACGGAATCGAAGCAAATTGCTTTGCCCTTCGTTGCTCGCGGGCCTCTTTCCCCGATGTGGGGGTGGTACCAAATCTTGGCTATTTTGTAACTGCCGCACTGACTATTCCTGTATGGGACTGGGGTACATTGCGCAGCAAGTTGCACCAAGCGCAATACAAACAGCAGGCCGCAAAAGCGACGTTGAACCAGGAGCAGCAACTGAAGATTACGGAACTCTACGCCGCCTATAATGAAGCCGCCGTTGCCCGATCCTCGGTGGACGCATCACGTCACACCGCTGAACTGGCCGCGGAGAGCCTTCGTCTCGTCAACTTGCGGTATGCGGGAGGGGCATCGCCAGCAACGGAAGTAGTTGACGCCCAGAATACGCTGCTCACGGCCCGTAATGCTTACATTGACGCCCAGGCGCGTTTTCGAGCTGCCTTGGCAGGACTTCAGACCATGACTGGGACGTTTTGAAAACCATGCTAAAAAATATCGAGATGAAAATGAACAGAACAAAATCATTGCCGTTTGACCGAACAAACCATTCTGCGGCAACCGCCGCCCCCTGGCGGCCTGGCAGCCTGATGGGCGTTGCGCTCGTCGCGGGCCTCCTATTATCAGGCTGCAAGTCCCAGGAGGTGGCGGATGAGCCGCCAACCGTTACAGTCCAGGTCGGCGCCGCTGAGAAACAGCCGATTCAGCGCAAAGTGATCGCCGATGCCGTACTGTACCCGCGAGACCAAGCCGCGATCGTGCCGAAAATCGTCGCCCCCATTAAGAAGTTTTACGTGGATCGCGGAAGCAGGGTCAAAGCCGGACAATTGCTCGCGGAACTCGAAAATCAGGATTTGACCGGCGCTCACCTAAAGAGCCAAGGTGGATACCAACAGGCTCAAGCAACGTACGACATGGAAGTCCAGAAAGTCGGACAAGACGCCAAACTTGCGAAGCAGACTTTGGACTCGCAGCAAAAGCTTTATGACAGCCGACAGGTGCTTTATAAGGAAGGCGCCATTTCCGCGAAAGACGTCGAAGACGCCAACGTGGCGCTGACGCAAGCTCGGAATGCATACGAACTCGCACAGAAGCAATTTGATCTCAAAGTAGCGGAGGGGCAAGTGAACTCCGCGAAGGGTGACTTGGTTATCGCCGACGCCCAGGTGAGCTATACCAAGATCGTCAGCCCCATCGACGGCGTAGTCACCGACCGGCCCAACTATGCCGGAGAAACGCCGGCGGCCGGGGCTCCGCTCATCACGATCATGGACTTGTCGCAAGTGGTGGCTCGTGTTCATATCTCGCAGCTGGATGCCTCACGATTGAAAGCAGGCGACGAGGCCAGCATTTCTGTCCCGGGACTGGCAACACCGCTAAAAGCCAAAGTTACCTTGGTAAGCCCTGCGCTCGATCCCAACAGCACGACTGTGGAGGTGTGGGCGCAGGCCGCGAATCCAGGGGGACGCGTGAAACCTGGTGTCAGCGGGCGCGTAACCATGATAGGCGAGACTGTGCCACATGCGATTGTCGCCCCTTTGTCCGCCCTGTTGACGGACACGGATGGAGTGACGTCCATGATCGTGCTGGACACAGACAATAAGCCTCACAAGAAGAAGGTCAAGGTTGGTATTCGCGATGCAGGCGACGTGCAAATCACGGACGGGCTCCAAGGCGGGGAGCGCGTTGTGACCGTGGGAGCTTTCGAGCTCGACAAGATGGATGACATGTCGAAGGCCGTCATTCAAGTCCAGGCGCCAAAGATGCCGGAGGAGGAAGAAGATCAGTGACAACCACCCGGCCTGTCGATAAGAGTTCCGACTATTGGTTTGCCCGGCACTCGAAGTCGATCATTTTTCTCATAATAATGCTGGCGATTGTCGGAATCTATGAGGCTCTCTCCCTGCCAATCGCCGTGTTTCCGGCAACCAACTTCCCGCGAATTATCGTTGGCGTGGATAACGGCGTGATGCCCATCAACCAGATGGAAGTCACCATCACCCGCCCCCTTGAAAACGCGGTCAATAGCGTACCGGGTCTTGAGGACGTTCGCTCAGTCACCAGCCGCGGATCGGCCGAAGTGGATTTGAACTTCAATTGGAGCGTGGACATGGTTCAAACGCTCCAGCTGGTGAATTCGGCCATCGCACGAATGCAGAGCACTCTGCCGTCAACGGCCCAGATCGAAACCCATCGGCTCGATTTCGCGAGTTTTCCGATTCTTGGCTACAGCCTCACGTCGGAAAAAGTTCCCCAGACGACATTGTGGGAAGTGGCTACGTACGACATCAAGCCGCGATTGAACCGGCTCAATGGTGTCGCGACCGTCCTGGTTCAGGGAGGACAGCAACCGGAATTTCAAATCACGCCCGATCCTGCGCGGATGATCAAGTCTCGTGTCGCGCTGCAGGACATTTTGGACGCCGCCAATCACACGAACTTGATCGATTCGCCCGGTCTCCTGAGCCGCAATCACCAACTCTTCCTAGGGCTCGTCAACTCTCAGGTCCACTCGCCAGACGAAATTGCGGACATGGTCATCAAGAATGTGAACGATGTGCCCGTCCGAATTCGTGATATTGGCACTGTCGCTCCTTCTTCCGCGCCGGCCTATACGGTGGTCACCGCGAATGGGAAGCCAGCGGTCTTGCTGAGCATCAATCGCCAGCCCGATAGCAACACAGTGGATGTCGCGAACGAAGTCCATCAGGAAATCGAGAATCTTCGCTCCTCCCTTCCCGCCGGCATTGATCTGCGTGTTTTTTACGACCAATCGAACATTGTCCGGGAATCGATCGCCAGCGTGCGCGACGCGATCATCATCGGCCTTGTGCTCGCGGGATTCATCATCTGGCTGTTCCTGCGCGACTGGGGAACCGCACTCATGACGGGCCTCGTTATCCCCGTGGCGATCTTTGTAACCTTTATCGCCATGAAGATACTGGGACAAAGCTTCAATATGATGACTCTCGGAGGGTTGGCAGCCGCCGGCGGGCTAGTCATCGATGACGCGATTGTGGTCGTAGAGAACATTGTCTTGCATCGCGATGGTGGCGAAGGACCGCTCGAAGCGACCGCCAGCGCACTGAAAGAGCTCACCGTTCCGCTGATTGGGTCAACTCTCACTCCCATCGTAGTCTTCCTCCCGCTGATCTCCATCACGGGTGTTACTGGCGTTTTCTTCCGCGCGCTCGCGATTTCCATGAGCGTTTCGTTGCTCACTTCTTTGGTGCTCGCCCTGACTTGGTCGACGAACCTGAGTGTTTACTTGATCCGTCGTGGGAAAACGGAGAAAGTAGTCCATGCAAATCCCGGACCAGGAGGAACAGCTGAACTGTCGGGGGCACAGCACGCCTCAACACCTGTGCCATCGGCGAGTGCCTCCGAGTCTTCCGATATCGAACAGATGAAGCGTCTGATGGCCGCGGAAGAAGCTTCCCTGAAGGGAGGATGGTTCGAACGCATCATCACGTTTTACGAACGCTGGTTGCGCCGGGCCTTGGAGCATCCCGTGTGGTTGGGAGGACTCTGCCTGATTCTGATCGCCGTATCCGGTGTGTGCTTCAACTACCTGGGCAGCGACTTGCTGCCGCACATGGATGAAGGCGGTTTCATCCTTGATTACATCATGCCGGCCGGCAGCTCGCTCCAGGAAACCAACCGCGTGATCAATCACGTCGAGCAAATCGTTCGAAGCGTACCCGAGGTCGAGAGCACCTCGCGCCGCACGGGCTTGCAGTTGGGGCTTGCCGCAGTTACCGAACCCAATACCGGGGATATCGCGATCAAGCTTAAGGACAAACGGAGCCGTGGGATCGATGAAATCATAAGTGGGATCCGCGCTCAGGTGACGAAGGAAGAACCGTCGCTCGACGTCGAGTTCCCTCAGGTACTTCAGGACATGATCTCGGACCTGACCGGAGCTCCGCAGCCCATTGTGGTTCGACTGTTTTCGCCTGATCCGGACCTTCTGGCCACGTATGCGCCGCGGGTAGCGGATGCGCTCGGCAGAGTTCAAGTCAACTACAAGAAGCCGATCGTGGATATCGAGGACGGAATCGAAAACACGATGAGCGGACCGGCTGTCGTCTTTAACGTGAACACCCAAACCGCAGCGAAGGCAGGTTTCACTACCGACCAGCTTACGGTAGTCGCCTCGGCCATAGTGGACGGCGAGCCCACGACCACGCCCGTGATTGTGAACGACCGGCCCTATACCTTGCGTGTTCGTTTTCCGGCAGCGAGCAGGGCTTCGCTGGAAGCGATGAGCAACACGGTTCTTGTCAATTCGAACGGGGGAACTGCGACGCTTGGTTCCGTGTCCACGATCACCGAACTGCCCGGCCAGACCGAGGTTCTCCGCGACAACTTGCAACAAGAGAAGGAAGTCACGGCGCGGCTGGAAGGCGTGGATCTGGGGACTGGCGTAGCGGCGGTGCAGAAGGCCGTGGCCGATATGCATCTGCCTCCTTCAATTCGAGTAGATTATGGCGGGACTTACAAAGAGGAGCGGAAGTCAGCCCGCGACCTCTACATCGTTCTCATTCTCGCCGTGGTCCTCATCTTTATTGTGCTGCTCTTCGAATTCCGCAGTTTTTCCGCGCCCGTTGCAATCCTTTCGTCAGCGATCCTCTCCACCTCGGGTGTATTTTTCGCCCTCCTGATCACGGGGACTACGTTCAACATTTCCTCCCGCATGGGGCTGATTATGGTGATCGGGATCGTGGCCAAGAACGGTATTCTCTTGCTTGATGCCAACCAGAAGTTTCGAGCCTTCGGATTCTCGGCCGAAGAGGCTATGATTCAGGCGGGACGCCGCCGGCTTCGTCCAATTGTAATGACAGCCATGGCGGCCGTGGCGGGTATGCTGCCACTTTCGCTCGCTCTGGGTGCAGGTTCACAAATGCTTCAGCCTTTGGCCATCGCGGTCATCGGTGGCATTCTGATTTCGATGGTGTTGTCGCTGATTATCACGCCGGCGATTCAGTTCTACTTGACTCGCGAAGCGTGATTCTCCGGGTGCGGGGTCTACTTTTGCGCTGAACGTCCCGGCCAAGCCGGGACGTGGAGCCCGCCAGAGTTAAGTTTGAGGCAAACTGGGTTACGTCAGTTGTGGGTGCAATGGGTGTCGTGAAAGTTCTAGCCACGGGCTGCGTATAGTTCTTAGAGGGCAAACACACTTTGTCGGGGTTTGGACGATTTTCCGGAGTTAAAAGTTAAAAACTGTTTCGATAGGGAGGAATTTCGCATGCTAAGACAACGTCTTTCCAGATCGTTCATTTGGGTCTGTGTTGTTTCTTGTTCTCTCTTGGTTCTTGGAGGCGCACTAACTTTTGCTGCAACGGATGCGGGTGGCTACAAGGTCGTGCGTAGGATGCCAGTCGGAGGCGACGGCGGATGGGACTACCTCAGGGTGGATCCGGACGCACATCGCATCTATGTCTCGCGCGGAATGCACTTGATGGTCGTCGACGAGGTAAGCGGAAAGGTCATCGGCGACATCCCTGTCTCTAATACTAAGAACATGCATGGCATCGCACTCGCGACCGACCTTGGTCGCGGATACATGAGCAATGGCGACGCGAATACAGTGACCATCGTCGATTTGAAAACAATGAAGCCCACCTCGGATATCCCGATCCAGGGCAAAGACCCGGACTCGATCATTTACGACCCCGCGACCAAGCGGGTCTTCACCTTCAACGGCAAGAGCAACGATTCCACTGTGATCGACGCGACGTCAGGGAAAGTTGTCGGTACTGTGGCCCTTGGTGGCAAGCCCGAGGAGCCTGCTCTCGATGGTAAGGGCAACATGTTCGTGAATATCGAGGACAAGAGTGTTCTTACAGAATTTGACACCAAGACGCTGGCGGTCAAGGGATCATGGCCACTTGCTCCCTGCGAAGGGCCTTCCGCTCTTGCGATTGACCTGAAGAACCGCCGCCTTTTCTCGGCCTGCGACAAAGTAATGGTGGTCACAAACGCTGACAACGGCAAAGTCGTCGCATCCCCTCCAATCGGCGGCGATCCTGATGGCAACGCATATGATCCGAACACCGGCATGTTGTTCGCCGCGTGCCGCGAAGGCCTGGTTTCCGTCATCCACCAGGACTCGGCCGATAAGTACACCGTGGTGGGGAACATCACAACCCAGTTCGGCACTCGTACCATGGCCATGGACTCGAAGACGGGGCACATATTTACGGTGACAGCGGACTTCAAGGCTGCGGCAGCTCCTACTCCGGACAATCCTCGACCGCGCCCGACGCCCATCAACGGCTCGTTCGTGATTCTGGAGATCGCAAAATAAGTTCGCCGGCGGACTTTAATTGAATGCAAAAGGGTCGTCCCGAGAAATATTCAGGACGACCCTCTTTTTACGCGAGCAGTTTTTCGGTCCCGCCGCTACTGTTCTTTTCCTGCTTTCTTCAGTTCGTTGAACGTAATGTTGTCTTCGCAGATCATTTCCGTCAGCTTCCAGTCCGGCTCTAACTGATAGATCCGTTCTCCTTCCCAAGTCTTGGTATACGCCTTCGGATCATCAATCGTAATGTGGACGACCAGGGTGTCGTGCTTGGGGCGCGTGATGCGTTCAATTACGTGCAGTTGATCGGAATGCGGGAGGCCCGCGCGGTCGAGCCATGTCTTGTCATTGAATCCAACCGAGTCGATTACCAGCGCGTCTCCGTCCCACCAGCCGACCGAGTCGCCCATCCACGAGGGATCCAGATCCTTGGCGTGCTCGTGGGGGCCGGTCGTATAAATTTGCCGCACAAAGTGGTTGAACTCGAAGAGTTCGATTACACGGCCTGGCGTCTGTACGATCTCGAACGGAAAGGGATGCACGTAGATTCGCGGCACACCCGTTGGAAAGCATCCGATTTCATTTCCAGTAGTCGGGTTGACAAGGTCCGTGGAATCCTCCACGGCCCTCGGTCCCCAGGAAGGCTTCGTGGTTTCGTAGAGCGCTTTTCCGAAGGGCGTCATTTCCGGAATGCCGCTGACAAAAGAATAACCGGCCCAGCGGCGAGCGGTCGCGGGCATGTGCCCTTCCCATACTCCGGAAAAATCCGGCGCGTGGTCCGCAGCCGCTTGGGGCTTGGAAGCTGCTTGGGCGTCCGGCGCGTTCTTGCTTTTCGCCGCTGTTGACGGCATCTGCGCGCGCAATACCGGAGAGAGGGCGAGGATTGCTCCTAAAGCAAAGATCAAGGCGATCAAGCGCTTTTGCATGTCCGCTATTCCTCCTTCAATTCGGATCGGATCGAACCGCCATGGAACTCGCCGCCTCGATGATCCCGGCAAACTAGATGTGTCGCGCTCAACAAATTCGGCAAACCGCCCCTGCGTTCCTACTGGCCAGGCTCCGGGGGAGGCCCGAGAGGAATGACTTCGCCATTCGTATAAGCGATCTTCCGGAGATTCAGCACTTTCAGGCCATTTTTAGCGGGACTCCCGGTCACCGTGATTTCGTCACCCGGCTTGAGCTTCTTCCCGCTCCATCCATACCGGACCAGGTGATTCGGCGCCGTCATTTCGATGGACCATTCCACGACCGTGCCCTTATCATCCTTCACTTCGAGGGCGATCAGCGGATGCGGCTGGATAAAATGGAATTCCTTCACGGTTCCCGACAAGGTGAGGGGATTCGCGCTGTCGTACGCCGCGCCGCCGTGATGCGCAAGCGCCGGCCCCGCGAGCAAAAATAAACATATGCCCAGACACAAACCAATAAGCAGCCTTTGGCTCGTCACCGACCACCTCCATTTGTTGGCGTGCGATTTGCCGCAGTTTCCCACCGCAGCGCCTACCATGTCAATATTACAATGACGCACAGCGGCTGTTCTCCGTTTCAGGCAGTTAACAGGTAGGGCGTGTCGTTAGGCAATGCATCAACATGAACAGCGTGAAAGTAATACGCTACAGCACAATTCTGAAACCCAAGTTAATCAGATGGAGTCATAGTACAAGCAGCGGTTGCGCGAGGCTGTTGGTTTCAGTAACCTGAGCTTGACAGGATGCAGCAGCCGCCGTAATGTTCCTGCAAAAGAGATTCATTCATGCAACCTGAAGTCCTAAGGTCCGGCGCCATGCCGGTGTTCACGATCCTGCGGCCCAAGTTGTCCTGAACGAAGACATTCTGCACCGTCGAAGGAGGCAACACTATGGATTCCTTGTTGAACGTAAGCCGAAGAGGCTTGGTCAAGTGGGGCTTGGCGGCAGCGGGACTTCCCGTGCTCACCAGGGCGCTCGGTTCATCCTCTTTCGCACAGGACGCCGGTTCCGAAGGCGGAAAGAAAGGCGCGGTCGGCGGGCGGGCCGATGGAGAGCTCTTTACCGGAAACGGTTTGCCTGGAGGCGGGCAGTTGGAAATCCGCTTGACCCAGACGATGTACACGAGCGATCCCGATGCACTCGAAGTGGCGCAGCGCATGAAGCCCTTTGATCTGGACTCCTGGGTTACGGAATGGACGCGCGTCGCGGAGAAGAACGAAGAGATGGCCGATAAATTCGCGGCCGAGGGCTACAAGATCACGGCGAATGAATACTATGTCCGGGCTGCGGGTTTCTATCGCGATGCATGCTGGCCCCAGCCAGTGACGGATTCCCGCATGCTCTCCTCTTACAAGAAGGCGCGTGACAATTTTGACAAGGCCTGGAAGCTGGTGCGGCCTCCCTTCGAGCGCGTGCAGGTTCCCTATGAGGGGAAAGTACTAGATGGATATTTCAGGAAGCCGGGGGGCAATGCCCAAGGCAAGAAATTCCCTGTAGTGATCGCTTTTCAAGGCGCGGATACCATGGCGGAGGCCACCATCATGGGTGGAGGCGCTTATGCGGCCCGAGGCATGGCGTATCTGGCAGTCGATTTCCCCGGCCAGGGAGGCGCGCTGCGCCTGAAAGATCTTCACTTGCCGCCGGACACGGAAAGAGTCGCCAAGGCCATGATCGATTATCTCGAGACGCGCCCGGATGTGGACGCCACGAGGGTCGGGATGCAGGGAATCAGCATGGGCGGATACGGAGTGCCCCGGGCTGCGAGCGGCGAGAAGAGAATCAAGGCTGCTTTTATGAGCAGCGGCTCCTACGATTTGAAGTCCGATCTGTTCGAATGGTACCCCCCCATTCAAGAGCGCGTCCGGTGGATCATCGGCGCGGAGGACCTGGCCGATGCCCGCAAGAAGCTTGGTGACTACAATCTGGACGGAGGAAGAGCAGCCAAAATCGAAGCCCCCATGATGATCGGCTACAGCAAGGATGACCGCATCATGGACCCGGCTGGCGCTCTGCGGCTGTACAAAGCGGCCGTAAACTCCAAGCGCGATATGATCGAAGGCACAGGCCATGTCCAGGCGTCGAATGCGGGCGGGCCTCGAGACAGGCGCCCAGCAGTGTTCCCAGATTGGGCGGCGAAGACGTTAGGCGCGGACTCGTAGTCGTCTCGCCAGCGTTCCTACCGTAAAAATACGAAGGGGCCGTCCCGATCTGATCGGGACGGCCCCTTCGCAATTTCAGATCGATCCGCGAGAATCGGTTAGAAGATAAGCTTCATGCCGAGCTGGATCGAACGCGCTCCTCCCGACCCGAGCACGGGGTTGGAGCCTGCTTGGTCAGGCGTGGCACGAACGAACCCGAACCCTGACGATGTTGCGGCTGTGGGGTCGAGCGTCGCGGCGTTTCCGCCAGGCCCGCCGAATGGATTTACGAAGTTGGGATGATTGAGAGCGTTGAAGACCTCCGCCCTGAACTGCGCGGTGAGCCGTTCCTTGAATTTAAACGCCTTGCTGATCGACGCATCCATTGTGCGGAAGCCCTGATCACGAAATGGATTTCGCGGCATATTTCCATAGCTTCCGAATGCGGGAGGCATCAGCACGGAATCACCCAGCGCGTAGCAGCCCAGTTGGAATAGGGATGCCTGAGCCGATCCTGATGCCGCACCCCCGTCCAATGCCTTGGCCCTTGCGAAGCAGGTCGGGTTACTATTCCCACTATAGTATGGAACTCCAGGAACCCCTGCTACCGCGCCAGTAACTGGCGGCGTGACATTAGCGAAATTGTGCAGGGCAAGGAAGTCCTTTGAGTTGCCCTGACCGCCCTGCGAGTTGAAGAAGTTCCACTGTCCACCTTCGCTGCCAAAGGTGCCCGAGACAAGGGCCGCGCCGGTTCCGTCGAAGTCTGTCGATACGTCGCTGACCCCCCAAGGCGATCCAGTGAAAATTCGCGCTGTGGCATTGATCGACCAGCCTTCGAGAACCTGACCAAACCCCTTCTTCCCAGGAATGGCATAAGTTCCCGTCACGGTGACGCGGTGCCGGGTGTCGAAGTTGGTGCTCGTGTAGAGCTGGCTGTGAAGGTTGCCGTTGCTGTTAATCGGAAGCACCAGTCCCCCGCCCGTCCCTTGGTCCGAGGCGTAGCCCAGGGCATGGCTGTACGTGTAGCCGGTGTTGAGCGTCAGTCCGTGATAGTTTCGTACCGTCAGAGTGGCTTGTAAGCTGTTGTAGTTAGAACTATCGATGTTGCCCATTTCTTCGATGAACTTCAGATATGGGAACTTGGTGTTGAACGGCCGGGCGGCCTGCTCGGCTGCGGCGTTGGCTCCGCCGGTCGTTTGCTTCGAGACGGGATTTTGAAAGCCACACTTGTCGTAGGGGGTCGAAACTAGCACATTCATTGAGTTGGGAGTGGTGTCATTGGCGCTACCAAGACAAAGGGCAGCAGGCGTTCCAGCGGCCGCTGGGTTCCCCCACCCCGGGCTGAAGCCCCCAACGAGCTGCGGCTGATTGATGTCCACGGCCCCCACCAGCTTCGTGCCGTGATTGCCAACATAACCGATATCCAGTGAGATGTTATTCGTGATGGCGCGTTGGATATCGAAGCTAAAGTCGGCGACATAGGGGGTGCGCAGATTGGGGTCTACCATCAGCGCGTTGCACTGTCTTGGCACGAACCCGGAGGGCAGTGTGACGGAGCCATCTCCGCACGCTGGCGAGAAATTGTAGAGGGGCTGGTTCGGCCCGTTGTGGATCCAATCATAGGCGACCGCCCCTGGAATGGCCGTACTATTCACCGCTGGGCCAGTAAAGGTGATGTTAGTGACGCCGATATTGCCGGGACTTGCAACCTGAAGACCATTCGCATAAAGAGCAGCACCGGTGGGATTGGTACGCAATCCAAACGCATTGCCGATGCCATTGAACACGTCGAAACTCAGCTGTTCGTATAGGATTCCGCCTCCTGCGCGAAGTACCGTCTTGCCATTGCCGAACATATCCCATGCAAAGCCCACGCGCGGGCCGAAATTGTTGTGATCGCCGTGATATGGAGAAGTAATGGCACCGCCCACCTGAACTAGCCCTCTGGAGGGATCGAAGTTGCCGAACAGGTCATCCCGTTCCTTTTCGACGCCATCGATTTCGTAACGGAGTCCTAGGTTCAAGGTCAGTCTCGATGTGACGCGCCAATCGTCTTGCACAAAAGCGGCATATCCCCCCGCGCTGATATGCCGGACGAGGTCCCCTGTAAGAGTCACCGCCCTGTTGGGTACACCGCTGAAAAATCTTTGCAGGCCTAACTGTTGGCCTGCCACCGTGGCACCGAAGCGTATGGGCCCCTTGGTATTCGCGGTCACATTCGACGTGCTGCGATTACTCAGGATTTCTCCCCCGAATTTAAACGAATGCTTTCCGTGCAAATACGACACGTGATCCAGAACTTGCAGTACGCCATCAGGGCCAACGGTCTTGGGCCAGCCTGCGCCTAGAATACCGGTGAATGGCTGAATCGTGAGTCCTGGGAATCCATAATAAAGCGGATTCGACTGGCCGGTGTACAGGTTGTAGGTGGAGCCCTTAAAGCTAAAGTTTGCCGGATTCTGGTTGCTGTCTTGGCTTTTGAAGGCCTGGTAATAGTGCGAGTAGCCGACACGTGCTTCGTTCACCCAGGCGGAATTCGGGGTCCAGGTCCAGCTCGTTGAGAATGCCTGAGAGCGCGCATATTGATTCGTCAGCCAGAGAGCGTTTGTTTGTGCAGCGGGAGCGTCATTCAGAATGCCGCTTCCTGGGCTGATGAAGTATGTGGCGCTCAACGAGTGTTTTTCACTGATGTGATAGTCCACCTTGCCGAGCCCGGAGTAAATCTTATTGGTACTGGTCAATCCGGCGCTGAAGTTAATTCCGTTAGTTCCGTCCACCACCGGGAAGAGGCCCGGGTAATTTGAAAGCGGCAAACAAGTCGTCGGGTCCAAGCCCGCAAGTTGCGCGCTCAACGGAGCGACGCTTCCTGCGGAAAGCACTGCGGCGCACGCCATCTGAAGGTTGTTCGTCGCAGTCCCGACCCCTGCGGCTGTGATTGGGTCAGTAACCAATTGCGTGCTACCGACCGTGTACCGTTGAGATTCAAAATTTGTAAAATAGAAGAATTTATCTTTCTTGAGCGGCCCGCCAAAACTGCCGCCAAATTGCTCCAGTTCAACTGGCGTTTTCGGCGACCCCGGTAGGTCGAACACGTTGTGCGCATCCAGACGCGTCTCACGCCCGAATGCGAATGCCGTGCCGTGAATTGTGTTGGTTCCAGACTTGATTCCGACGTTGACGACGGCGCCGGGTTTCCAACCGTACTCCGCTCGAGGATTCTCCTCGGTCTTGAATTCATCGATGGCGTCAATGGGAAGCAAGGTTCCGGCATCACCCGAAGCCATCACTGCGTTCATAACACTTTGGGCCATCCATGGATCGCTGCTGTTCACGCCATCCACCATATAGATGTTGTCATGGGCGCGCATGCCGTTGGAACTCTGAGTCCATCCTGAACCGCCCGGATAGATCACAACGCCTGGGCGCAGTTCCAGCAGGTTCTCGAAGTTCCGGCCATTCAAGGGCAAATCATTTATGGTCTCGTTCTGAATCGTGCCGCCCAACTCGGCGTTGGTGGTATTCACAAGAGGAATAGATTCAGTTACAGTGATCGTCTGCGTTTGCTGACCGGGCTGGAGCGTTAGATCCACGCGAATTTCTTGACCGACCTCCAGTACAATGTTCTGGCGTTCAATAATGCTAAATCCCGTGAACTCCGCGCGCACCTTATAGGAGCCGGGTATCAAGTTGGGAGCGTTGTATGCTCCCGAGTCATCCGTGGTCAGTGTCCGTGTGGTTCCTCTTTGCACGTCGAGGACGGTCACGGTGGCGCCGGCGATCACACCGCCGTTTGAGTCAAAAACGGCTCCCACAATACGGCCTGCACTGCCTTGCGAGAATGTTGGAAGGCTAAGCAGCAACACCACAAGTGTTCCACCCAACACCTGCAAAGCTTTCCTGATATTTAACCGCACTGCCGTCTTGCTTGCGAATCTTAAGGAATTCAATTGCTCTAGTGCAATACTTCGCAGATTCAAGCGAAACGATGCATGGATTCCCATTTTCCCCTCCTGTTTTGCGTCGGCAAAGTGCCAACGCTCCCGAGACAATGGCTGACCTGCTGTAAATTTCCTGGCTTAAATTACGTTCGATGGGGCTCCGGCTCATTCACAAATTTTTCACAGACAATTTCGCTCGGCCACGCACCCCATGACTAACCAAATCGCCCAACGAAGAAATAGAACTTCGCTCATGCCAAACAAGATTTCTATTCACTTTTAGCTTTGGACGGATTTCCGAGCCGAAATTATGCCGTCCAACCTTAAAGAAACCTTAACAAAAGTGGAATGCGGCCGATAAGTCGAACACCTGCTACGCACGATCCCCAAGTTCTCCCGCCGCACGCACCCTCACAACCATGCACCTTTTATATGCCTCGGGTGGCCTCAATCAAAGGGAAAATCGCCACGGCATCATCCTACTAGTAACCATCATTTCGGTGTCCGTGCTACAGCCAGGGACGCTAATTAGGAGAAGCTCGAGATGCGGAAAATGTGGACGATATGCTGAACAAATGCTCAGATCGGGAAAGTTTTGCTTGACCTATTTCAGGGTCAGTGCTATCAACGCGCGTAACAGGGTGTTGGGAACTCAATGTCGGAACCTACGATCCGCGCCCCGTATGACGCATTGAATCGCGCCCGTGTCTTCCAGGAGCCGAGCCAATGAGCTGCAGTCGTAATTTTAAGATCCAATCATCCACGGTCGGACGGTAAGCTTTCATTTTGGTTCGCCCAGGTTGGTGTGCATACGGGTAGTTGAGTATAGGATTTAATTTAATCGGACGAACGGCATTTTGCGTGTTTCGGGCTGATTTTACAATCCTCGATCGGAGGCACATATGTGGATCTTGAAGTGCGAGTTTCTAAGAAACGCGTTTCATTTGTTTGGTGTCTGTTCTGCCGTATTGCTGTTCAGTTTGTCGGCGTTCTCCCAAGCCAATAGCGGCCGTATTCTCGGAAGCATCACTGACCAAACCGGCGGCGCCATTACAGGCGCAACAGTGAGTGTCAGGGACATCGAGAGAGGCACAACGCGAACCTTAACCACGGATGACGCCGGAGCTTATAGCGCACCTAGTCTCATCCCGGGCACCTATGTCGTCAAGGTCGAGTTCCAGGGTTTCAAGACCGTCGAGCGTCAGAATGTTGTGTTGGAAGTGGGCAAGGAAGTTCGTGTCGACTTGGCACTCCAGCCCGGTGAGCAAACCCAGACAATCACGGTGACCGAAGCCATCCCTCTGGTGGAAACCACCAACGCTACCCTGGGCGGAACTCTGCAACCGGGGACAATCGGTGATCTTCCTCTAAATGGCCGGAATTTCATGAATCTCCTGCAACTGCGTCCCGGCGTCACCGTATATATCGGCGGCGGGGCGTGGACTCAAAGCACGAACGGCCTGCGTCCGGAGCACAACGTCTACATCCTCGACGGTATCACCGCCATGGAACCGTTGGGCTCGCAGAGCACCATCAATTCGGTCAGCCTCGCGGGAGATGCCGCGACGCTGTTGCCGATCGATACGATTCAGGAGTTCGCTACCCAACAGAATCCCAAGGCAGAGTTTGGCTGGAAGCCCGGCTCCATCACCAACGTCGCGCTGAAGTCAGGTACCAACGCCTGGCACGGCACGGCCAACGCCTTTGGCCGCACCGACAAGCTGGACGCGACGAACAATTTCCTCATCGGCAAGAACCTTCCGGACGGAAGCCCATTTAAGCAGCAGATCGCCCTGGAGAATTTTGGCGCCACCTTCGGCGGACCCATCAAGAAGGATAAGACCTTCCTCTTCTTGGGCTATGAGAGCCAGCGCTACTCGGTCGGGAATCCCAGCGCCTTCTCCTTCCCGTATGAGAGCACGTCCGCCGACCCCGCCTTAGCCGGAGATATATCGAACAACGTTGTGGCTGCGTGTAAGAACGCCTTGGCCAATGTTGGAGCAGCAAACCTGAGCCTGACCAGCCTGAAGATGGCGGGGCTTGACGCGACTTGCGCCCGGACCTCCGGCTATTCAGTGTTCGACCTGGATCCTGCTACTTACGTGCGCGACTCGCCCGGACCTTCGACTGGGCCTCAAAACGTATTTGGGAGTCTCAACACCAACTATAGCGTGGACAATGGTTTGGCGAAGGTTGATTTGCACCTGGGCCAGAAGAACACAATCAACGGTAAGATGTTTATCGGCACGCATAGGGGGTTGGTTGCCAACAGCGCAACCATCATCCAGCCCTACTGGCGGCCGACCGACCAAGCGTGGACGCTATTTATCGGGGCGCAATGGAATTACGTCCCGAACTCCTCGGTGGTCAATACCTTCCGGTTTGGCTCTAACTACTTCCATCAGACCTTCAATACTTCGGACTGCACGGGCCAGGCCAACGGACAGCCCAGTTACGGTCTCCCATTTGGATTCGGCGGCGCCAACAACGATACAAAGCCGAACTGCGGCTTTACAAACGTTACGTTTCAGAGCTTCGATGCCAGCCTGGGCTGCTGCTCCAGCTTTCCCAAGTTTTACGGTCCAGACCACATCAATGAGTTTATCGACAACGTTTCGGTCCTGCATGGCAATCACACTTTCAAGTTCGGTGGTGAGATTCGTGTGAGCACTCTTGGTGACACCGGCACGTTTAACCGCGGCCGGGGCCAGGTCTCATTCAGAAACACCGATGGTGACAAAGCGCTGGAAAATTTCATTCGTGGAAATACAGGCACCTCGAGCGGCAACAATGGACAGATTTTCATTGGGGAGCCGCGACGCGCTCTGAATACCAAGGCGTTTGCGGGTTTCTTCCAGGATGACTGGCGCGTTCGCCCGAGACTCATGCTGAACCTCGGCGTGCGCTACGAGTACGTTACGCCCGTCACTGAAAAATTCGGCAGACTCGCCAACTTCGATCCGGGCCTGGGCCTCCAACAAGAAGGAATCCAGACCACCAAGTTGTGGAATGGCGATCACAACAATTTCAGTCCGCGTCTGGGCCTGGCGTGGGACGTCCGTGGCAACGGGAAGACCGTGCTGCGGGCAGGCGGGAACCTCATTTACGTCAACCCGGGCTTGTGGAATCAGGTATTCCAGCAAAACACGAAGGACCCCACAACCGGCCTGAATGGCAACGCCACGGGATACACGACTTGCACAGGGCCGATCACGGATGCAGATCCGACAAACGATAATTGTTCGGCAGGAGTCGGGAACATCGTGTCTTCCGGTATCGTGCTCAGGCGGGCACCGCTGACCGGCAGCGGGGCGACTGGTGTGCCGGGAACACCTACCGCCGGACAGGTGAACTGGAATCAGACTGGGCTCTACAACGGCAACATCTATCCCGGATTGACCGACGCCGCTGCTGTCTTCAAGTGCGCCCTCGACAAGCAGTGCACCATTCAGGCAACGGACCAGAACCTTAAGACCGCCTACGTTACCAGTTGGTCCTTGGGATTCCAGCAGCAGATTAACAGCAACCTCTCCATTCAGGCAGACTACGTCGGCAACCATGGCACCAAGTTGGTCGGCATGCAGTACACCAACACTCCGGCATTGGGAGCCGGGTATTGCCTCAATCCCGACGGAAGCCCGTATTCGAGCAGCCAGCTCACGGCGCTTAAATTACTTGCTTCGCAATGCCCAGCAGGGTTTTCGACCTCAGGAGTAAATTACGTAGTTGGCACGACTCCAACCTCGGCCGCGCTTCAGGCCTCTCGGCCGTTAAATTCCAAGTTCCCCTACTACTCTTACATCTACACTGTGTCGAATCCAGACATGTCCAATTACAACGGCGCGCAGATCACGTTGACCCAGCGGCCTACGCATGGGCTCAGCTACACATTTGGATTCACGTTTGCTCATGCGTTGGATATGGCCACCAGCGAACGCGGCGGCCCGACGAACACGCCTACGAACTTCCGTTCGGACTATTCGAACAGCGAGTTCGACATCCGCAAGCGTTTCACCGCGACGGTCACCTATGCCTTGCCAGGCAGAGACGGCTTCGCCCAGTCATTGAAGGGTTGGAAGGTCACTTCCATCGTTACAGCGCAGAGCGGATTGCCCTGGGGAGCGGCCGGAAACACTTCAATCGACCTCGCTGGACAGGCAGAATTCGTGGATCGCTGGAACTTCTCCGGCAATCCCGCCGACTTCAGTGCATTGGGCAAGGGCTCGGTTCCTTGCTTCGGTGTCGCTGGAAGCACTTTCGCCACGCAACCTTGCACCATAGTACCATTGGGTCCGGTAGGGAATTTCGTCGCGAACATGCCTGCGGCATGCATATCGGCGGCCGCGAGTGTAATCACCCTTCAACGCTATGGCTGCTATTTGAGTGGCAGCTCCGCAATGACTCCGCCAGCTTACGGAACCTACGGCAACCTAGTCCGTGACTTCTTCCGCGGAAACACGTTTACGAACTGGGACGCCTCTGTAATCAAGGACTGGAAGTTCACCGAGCGGTTCTCCGGCGAGTTCCGTTTGGAAATTTTCAACGTTCTCAATCACACCAATTTCGGCAACCCGCAGTTTAATGGTGGCGGCAATACCGACCCGTTCAGCCCATCGAATCCGTTCGGCAAGTCCAACAACACGCCGGACGTGGCAAACAACAACCCGGCACTCGGGAGCGGTGGTCCCCGAGAATTTCAGTTGGGCTTCAGGCTAAACTTCTAACAGTTGGTGGTTGTTTCGGCAGGACAGTGAAAGGGCCGGTCCCCATCCGGGATCGGCCCTTTCGTTTGTGCGGCTGACAGAAAACGATGCATTTGGTGGAACACGCGTGCCGCAGAAGTGCTTTATTTTTCGAAATCTTCAAATGCCGCGTTGTCAGTGCAGGCCAGTTCCATGATGTCCCATTCGGGCTTCAGTTGGAAGTGTAACTGCGTGATCCAGGGCTTCAGGAGCGCCTTCGGGTCTTCCATGGTGATATCGACTTGCATGTTGTCACGATCGACGCGGAGGAATCGTTCTACAACGTGGAGCTGATCGCTGTGCTGATGGCCGTCCCGGTCGAGCCATGTCTTCTCATTAAAACCCGTGGTGTCGACAACCAGCGTATCTCCGTCCCACTTACCGATGGAATGCCCCATGTACGTGGGAGTGATATCCGCGGGGTGCGCGCGCCCGTCGGTGAAGATATGGCGCACGGTGTGGTCGTACTCGTAGAGCATAATTACTTCCTTCGGAGTTTGCACGAACTGCAAAGGAAACGGCTGCAGGTAGATTCTCGGTGTGCCGGGAGGCAAGCATGTTCTTAGGACCGGGTCATCCGTGACCTTGAGAGCGTTGCTGCGGGGGCCATTCGAGGGCTTGGCGGCCTCGTACTTGGCCTTCCCCCATGGAGTCATCTCAGGCGGCTCCTGCGTGTAAGTGCTGCCGAGGAACCTCCGCTGGGCGGGAGTAGCGCGCATGTTCCAGACTCCAGACAGATCATGAACTGGCGCGGGGACGGACGCCGCCGGCGCCTTCGCAGCCCCCGCTTGCTGCTCTGTCTGCGCGCGCAAACCGGAAGAAAATGCCAGCGCTGCTACGCCTGCAAGAATCAAACTCTTGAAATGACTCCGCATCCTGACGGCCTCCATAAAGAATAGATAGCGTGCGGGCTCTACTTGTTTACCCTGAATCCAGAAGGGGAGCCCGCCAGAATATTATTATGCTGACTGACACGAACCTTGCTGAGACGATCCTAGTTCCCGCCACCCGTCGGGAGGTCCTCGCCGCTGGCCAACACGACTTTTTGAATCCAGATTTCCGGTGAACCGCTCTTCGCGGGGTAACCGCTGATCGTCAGCGTGTCGCCGGGCTTGACGGAACTCTTCGTCCAGCCAGCTCTGCTGAGGCGGTTCGGGCTTGTCAGCTCCCCCTGCCACTTCTCGACTTTCCCGCTCTCATCCTTGCCGTCCATAGATATGAGAACATGAGGGTTGATGAATTGAAAATCGCTGACGGTGCCTTTCACGGTGACTGTTTTCGATGTGTCGTAGTTCGCCGTTCCATGATGCGCGAACGCCACGCTTGCGAGCGTCATAAGGCCCACAATCAGAGCAAAAGATGCCATTCGCTTACTCTTCATTCCGATCCTCCAGCATTCGATTTACAAATCCTTCCAATAAACCTACCAGAGAATTTGCAGGGCGTCACTTATAATATGACGAATTGGAAATGGAAAAAGTTGCAGTTAAATTTGGATAGTGCCAAATAAGAACAGGCGAACCGGATCATCTCACGCCATACAGAGCGCCTGGCATCTGCCACATCTTGCCACTCCCGCAGACGGGATGATAGTGTGAGGGCATTATGGGTGTGTTAAACAAGACCAACCCAATGGGAAACTGTGAGGACGAGAGGAATGCATCTAATTTTCGTTATCTGTCAGTGGCTCGAACAAACTTCGATCGGCACGTTCATTCGCGAGTCGCTGTGGTTATTTCCTGTAATCGAGACCGTTCATATTTTTGGCATTATCTTGTTAGTGGGGGGCACATCGATCTTGGATTTGCGCTTGATGGGGCTGACATTTCGAGACGAACCTGTTTCCAAACTGGCCCAGCGGTTTCTGCCCTGGGCCTGGGCCGGCTTCATCATACAAATCACCACCGGCCTGCTGATGTTCTCCTCGGAAGCCACGAAGATGTACATTAACCGGGCGTTCCAGGTCAAAATGTTGTTGATCCTGGCCGCGGGTGTGAATGCGTTGGTTTTTCATTTTCTCGCTTACCAAAGTGTAGGAAAGTGGGATAAGGACCCAGTCGCACCGATGTCTGCCCGAGTCGCGGGTCTGATTTCCATTTTGTTCTGGTTCGGCATCGTTGCAATGGGTCGATGGATCGCGTACGTCTAAAAGATCACATAGAATAATTTTGGCCTGTCAGCCAGAGAGATGCGTTTCGAGAATTCGCCCGGCATCACAGGCAGAGAGGAGTCAACGTGGGAAACTTCTTTGAAGGGCTCGAGCACACCGCGTGGGTGATGAAGATTGCCGAAACGGGTTGGCTATATGCGGCGGTTTCGGTCACCCACTATTTCACTTTGTTCGTGTTGGTCGGAACGATTGTCCTCGTGGATCTGCGCATTCTGGGTGTCGCAGCGCGCGGCCAAAGTGTCACTCAAATTGGGGAGACATTTTTCCCGTGGACGTGGACGGCTCTAGGTCTGGCCCTCTTGTCGGGGTTTCTAATGTTTACGACCGACGGCGGGGACTACTATCCGGACCCTGTCTTTCGCGTCAAGATGACGGTAATTCTGCTCGCCCTGATTTCTGCTGTCATCGTCCAGCGAAACTTTCGCAAGTGGGACCAAGCGCCCGCAATATCGTCAGGAGCGAAGCTTGTGGCTTTCGTTTCGATAGTCCTGTGGGTTGGCGCCATTCTTGCCGGAGTAGAGATTGCGGCGATTTCAGGCCTTGGGTAGATACTTTTTGTAAGACCCGATGCGCGTTTACTGCAGCATTCGCGAAACGCGAGTTCTTGTGTCAGGTACAAATCAAGTTGTCGGGCGAGTGCGTCGAGCGGAAGCGGACGGGAGGTCTGAGCGGATGCATGATTCAATGGTGGCCCTCTGCAAGTGGCTCGAAGACACGTGGTGGGGTACGGGAGTTCGCACGTCGCTTTGGGTGTACCCCTTTATCCAATTGATCCATTTTTCAGGCTTGTCTGTGTGGCTGGGGACCAACGCTGCCGTCGATTTGCGCTTGCTGGGAGTAGGGAAGCAGCGCCAGACGGCGGCAGAACTTTCCGATGCTCTATTCGCCTGGAATTGGATCGGCTTTTGTACTGTTGTTCTCGGGGGATTTCTGCTTTTCTCGGCCACGGCGACGACGTATTTCGCCAACCCTGCCTTCCAAGTTAAGCTGGGAATGCTCGTGCCGACCGCGCTCATTTGGCACATCTTGGTCCAACAGAAATCGCGGAGCTGGGGTCGGACATCAGACACACCTGCCGTAGCCAAACTCGCCGGCTTGGTCGAGTTGCTGCTCTGGATATCCGTCGTCACGGCCGCCGTCGAAATCCCCAACCACTAGCCGGGGCGAACGCTTTGGGGTTGTAGCGGCTGGACAGTTCATCTAAGATTAAACATACGCGTCTCTTGTGACCTGAATCACCGTGCGAAGCATCTCAAATCAGGTACTATCGCCCTGGTGCGTGTAATTGGTGGGGGTGTAGGATGAGAAAAAATGCATCATGCTTTTTTATTGTGGTCGCTGGCATTCTTCTTTTTTCAAACCCGATATCCGCGCACCATGGGATTGCGCACTACGACATGAAGAAGACGGTTGCTCTTACTGGAATTGTAACGGCGTTCGACTGGGGCAACCCCCATTGTCTAATTCATATGGACGTTATGGATGATAGCGGCCAATTCCGGCATTGGACTCTCGAAATGGCTTCGACGTCTGCCATGTCCCGGAGGGGCTGGGCCAAAAATTCACTCAAGGCGGGAGACCGGGTAGTTGTGGAAACCCACCCCGCCCAGAACGGCACTGCCCTCGGTATCAGCTCGAGTCCCGATTTCGCTTTGAAGCTCGTCGTCAACGGCAGAGAGATCCCTTCCCGTTGAAAGTCAGAGGCGCAACAAATGCGAACAGAGCCTTGCGGAGGTATTGGTGATGACGCACCTGATTAGAGACTCCGTGAGAATGAGAGCCAAGGCCCGATGTTTTGTGTTGCTGCTGTCCTTTATGTTGTCTCCCTATTCAGCGTTTGTCATGAGTGCCGACACAGGGGGAGGTATTTCGGGGACGGTGACGGACCAAACAGGAGCGGTGGTTCCAGACACCACGGTTACAGCCCTAAATCTTGATACTACGGTTCAACAGACCACCAAGACAAATGCGAATGGCTTTTACTCTTTCACAACCCTGCCCGTGGGGCGCTATGAGATCGAAATTCTTCGCGAAGGATTCAAGCCCTACAAGCGCACCGGCTTGGTCATTGACGTAAATGCCGCGCTTCGTGAAGACATAAGCCTGACGATGGGCGAACAATCGGAGGAAGTCGTTGTTTCCGATACGGCGGTACACGTGGAGACCGAGAGTTCTCAGATGGGTGAGGTTGTCTCTGGAACGGAAATTGTGGCGGTCGCTCTTAATGGACGCAGCTACACGGACCTGATGTCTCTTCAACCGGGTATTGTGCCGATGTCGACGCAAACGCCCGACTCCGTCGTGATGGCGGGAGCTACCGTAGCCATTGCTCCTTCGGGAGGGCTGAACGCCGGCAACCAGTCAATTTCCGGACAGCGCGAAGATGCCAACGGTTTTCTTGTCAACGGCGGAGACGTCAAGGAGTTGATGAATGGCGGCACCTTGATCGTGCCTGATCTCGACTCGATCTCCGAGTTTCGGATCTTGACGAACAATTTCGATGCGGAATACGGGAACTACTCGGGCGGGATCGTGAACGTAGTGACCAAGTCCGGGACCAATCAGTTACACGGTGAAGCCTTTAATTTTTTGCGCAACACAGCTCTCGACGCGAAGAGTTTTTTCGATCCAACGGTGGAGACCTACCGTCAAAACCAGTTCGGAGGCACCCTGGGCGGACCGATTGCGAAGAGCAAGATATTTTTCTTCGCTGACTACCAAGGAACGCGCACGACCCAGGGGCTTCCCACCGGGAATATCTCTGTCCCTACGAATTCCGAGCGCTCGGGCAATTTCTTGAATGATCCCAATGACCTCAACCACAACCTTATTAATTTGTTCGAAACGGGATGTAGCGCCGGGCCATGCAAGGTGTCGGCGTGCGACGTTACAAGCACTTGTCTTGCCACCCAGCTCTCGAAAAGTCTCACCAACGCCACAGGCCAGTCTGTGACGGTTTCGCCCGGCGAGATGTATTATAGTTCTGGGTGCACTAGCTACGCGCAGTGCGTTTTTCCGAATGGTGTATTTCCCGTGACCGCCTGGTCTGCTCCCGCACAGCAATTGCTGCAATACATTCCCACGGCGAATAGCCGAAACTCTACCTTCACCGGCAGCGGAATCGAAACGGTGCGCGACGACAAGACCAGCGGCCGCATCGACGGCAACAGCGCGCGCTGGGGCCAGCTTTCGGCATACTTCTTCTATGACAACTACTTCGTGAACAACCCATTTCCGAGAGGGCAAGGGGGCGCCTCGGTCCCCGGATTCAGCGGCCTGAATCTGGGAACGGCGCAATTGATCAACCTCGGCGACGCGAAAACCTTCGGTTCTTCCAGCGTGAATGAGTTCCACCTGAGCTATATGCGGACCTACAACAACGTGGGGCAGCCCGCTGGCGGAGTCGGGCCGAGCCTCGCTTCGCAAGGTTTTGCCAATTGCCCACCGCCAGGGTCTTCTGCGTGCCAAGGTATTTTCCCACTGGCCCCTGCCATCCAAGGCATCGAAAACATCAATTTCAGCTCGCTGGGCTTTGTCATGGGGACCCCCATCACCAATCTCACGCAAACGAACGATACCTACACCGCGAGCGACAGCTTCTCCAGGGTGATCGGAAAGCATACGATCAAGGTTGGCCTCCAGGCGATCGTTAATCAGATCAATGTCCATCCGAATCCTGAGTTTAACGGGGGGTTTACATTCAACGGCGGCCAAACCGGTTCGGACTTCGTGGATTTCCTGGTTGGAGCGCCGAATCTCTACAACCAGGCCGATTCGCAGGCGTACTTTCCGCGACATAAGTATATGGGAGGTTTCGGGCAGGATAGCTGGCAGATCAGGTCTAATCTGACCCTGAATTACGGACTGCGCTGGGAGCTAATGCAGTATTGGTCCGAGAAGTACAGCCAGATTCCTACCTTCATCCCAGGGGAGCAGTCTCAAGTCTATCCTAAGGCCCCCGCCAGCATTGTCTACCCGACCGACCCAGGCGTTCCGAGTACGTTCGCGCCGCAGCGCAATCGCTTTGCCCCCCGTTTGGGTTTGGCTTACAGTCCCAGCGCGTCGAAGGGAGTTCTGGGGAAGATCGTAGGTGGACCGGGAAAGACGAGCATTCGAGCAGGCTACGGCATATTCTATACGGTGGTTCAAGGAAACTTGCTCGCGTTCGACGAGCCACAGCCCCCCTACGGATTGAGCTACACCGGTAATAACACCTTATTCGCTACACCCTTTACCGCGGCCGCGGGCGAACCTGGCACCAACCCATTTCCGCTGGTTTTTCCTCCGCTCAACGCTTCCGCGTCGCATCCTAACTCAAGAATTAATTTTTCAGGTTTTTTGCCAATTCAAGGTATGACGGCGCCGCCTCCTACGAACACGTATCCCTACACCGAGAATTACTTCCTTTCGTTCCAGCGCGCACTGGATACGAACACCGTCCTGAATTTGAGCTACGTCGGCTCCCAGGCGCACCACCTTCTAGCGGTCTACTCATCCAACCCTGGCATTCCGGTTCTTTGTTTGGCGCTGAATCAAGCCGGACAATCTTGCGGCCCGGGCGGTGAGAATCCATCTACGCCGTACGTCCCGACAACGACATTCACCGTTGGCGGAAAGACTTATCAGGCCAATGCGCCGATAGTTTGCACCCGCCAGGGTCTTAATTGTAGTTTCGGAAATGACGACTACGAGGCGAGCATTGGCAATTCCAATTTCAATTCATTTCAAGCCACCCTTCAGCGCAGGGTAAAGACCCTCATCGTATCCCTCGCTTATACCTACAGCAAGTCGATTGACCAGGCGTCGAGTCTTGCCGACGTCCTAAATCCTTACGATTTTGGGCAAACGCGAGCGCTTTCGGCGTTCAATCTGAAGCACAACTTCGTGGCCACATACGAATACACGCTTCCGTTGGAACGTCTGTTTAGAAGGTCCAGTCGGTGGACCCAGGGATGGGCGGTGTCAGGAATTACGCACGCCAGCACGGGGTTTCCGGTGACTCTTTCCATGAGCACCGACAATTCTCTCCAAGGAAGCAATCCTAACGGCGTGAATAATCGCTATTTTGATTTGCCGGACGTTCTTTCCGGCCCTCTGAACATCAACCACCATCCGCAAAACGGGCAGCCGTATTTCAATACAGCCTTGTTCGTGGCAAACGCTATAGGCACTCCCGGCGATGCATCGCGGCGATACTTCTCCGGGCCCGGGTCGTTCAACACCGACCTCGCGCTGCTAAAATCCGTTCCCCTAACCGAAACAAAGGCGGTGCAGTTTCGGCTCGAAACTTTCAATGTGTTTAATCACCCTCAGTTTTTCGGGCCAGCGTCTGTAAACGGCAATTTTAGCAGCCCGGCCTTTGGACAGGTAGAGCAGGCCGCTCCGCCTCGACTGATGCAACTCGCGCTCAAATTCACCTTCTGAGCCGGAGTCATGGGACTCCCCTCCCGGCGGGACCTCTCAGGCCGATAAAGAAGAGGCACGCGCGCCTGCCAACCCCGCGAAAGTGGCCGATAGGCTGAACGAAGGGATTGACCCCCAAGTGTGTCTGGCGTATAAGGGCTGCTGGCTTGCAAGGGCTTAGATATAACTGCGTCGACAGGTTTCCTGAATCAAGATATCCGGGAGGAGTTTCATGCGTAGAGTTGCGTTAGCGGTTCTAGCGGTAGGCGTTGGCTGCCTGGTAGGTTTTATGATTGCCAGTAATCCGGTGACTGTCCATGGACAGGGAAACGCGGTCAGCATCGCGGCAGTTCCAGGCTTGGTGGGTGGCCAGGACGCTTTTGGCGCCTACGACGTAGCCAAAAATTGGCCGGCGGACGTCAGCACATTGCCGGGAAATGAGCAATGGACCTGGGGAGCGGGCCAGGGCATCTACGCCGAGAATCCCGACCGTGTGTTCCTGCTTTTCCGGGGCGAGCTTCCCAACATTAAGAGGCCGATGACCAAGCAGCTTACTGATTTCGGACCGAGCCTTTCATTTCCCATTGGACGGTTACCGTGGCGCGACGCGACGGTGGCGGCCCTGCCAGGTGCGGGCGGGACGGGCCAGGAGCCCGAGGATGGGCCGAAACTCTGGAAGGGAACGGTCGGCGTCGACGCCAAGTGGGAACACTGCCTGACGATCGTGGACTCCAAAGGCAGCATCACCCAGACGTTTCCGCAATACGATCACCTTTTCAAGCGCCCGCACTTCGTAGCGATCAACCCGTACGACCCTGACAAATATGTTTGGATCGTGGACGATCACATGCACGCTATTTACAAATTCACGCATGACATGAAGGAACTCGTGCAGACGCTCGGCACGCCCACCGTGA